>Ga0209345_10000076_pt1 | contig 146794 bp, 150 predicted proteins | sample Cruoilmetagenom7_FD_187294 | JGI IMG/M metagenome (GOLD analysis project Ga0209345, IMG submission 187294) | Oil polluted marine microbial communities from Coal Oil Point, Santa Barbara, California, USA - Sample 7 (SPAdes) (version 2) | ecosystem: Environmental > Aquatic > Marine > Oil seeps ... | reverse complement strand
CCATCTTGCTCGACGAAATCAGCGAAATGGACCCGCGCCTGCAAGCCAAATTACTTCGGGTGCTGCAAGAACGCGAAGTCGACCGGGTTGGTTCCAACAAGCCGGTGAAGGTCAACGTGCGCATCCTCGCCACATCGAACCGCAACATGGAAGACCACGTCGCCAGCGGCGGTTTTCGCGAAGATTTGTACTTCCGTCTCAATGTCATGAATCTTGACTTGCCGCCGTTGAAAGCGCGTCCCGACGACATCATCGCGCTGGCTCGTCACTTCGCCGCCAAATATTCTGAAGCCAATGGCATTCAAGCCCGCAGCCTTTCAGAATCGGCACAAGCAAAACTGCTCGCTTATGCCTGGCCCGGCAATGTTCGGGAATTGGAAAATGTCATGCATCGCACCATCTTACTTGCCAGCGGTGACGAAATCGGCGCGGATGCAATCATGCTGAGCGACTCTCCCCTTGGGCCCAACAATGCCGCCGCGTCGTCCAGCGCCGCAGCGTCCGCAGGCGGCGAACCGGGCGCAATGGTCGGCAAGACCGTGTCTGAGGTCGAGCGCGAATTGATCATCAACACCCTAGGCCATTGCTTGGGAAACCGCACCCACGCGGCGACCATTCTCGGCATTTCGATCCGCACGCTGCGCAATAAGCTCAAGCAATACAATTCCGAAGGTTTCAACGTACCGACGCCCGGTGGAACTGACGGCGAGCAACCACCCCTCTAAGCCAACACCGAACTCAACATCGCACTCAACATCGATCAGGCGCTAACACCCAGTATGGCAAACGAAAGCTTACCCACAGCGACCACAGAAGATCCTTTTGCGGGGGGGCGTTCATTTCTCAACGCCATAAGCAAGCGCGGCGACATCATGATGGCGCTGGGCGTCGTCGCGATTTTGGTGGTTCTGATTCTGCCCATGCCGACGTGGTTGCTGGATGCCAGTTTGGCGTTTTCCATCACCTTTGCCGTGCTCATCTTGATGACCGTTCTGTTTATCGAAAAACCTCTTGAATTCAACACCTTCCCAACCGTGTTGCTGCTCGCCACGATGATCCGGCTGGCGCTTAACCTGGCATCGACACGTTTGATTTTGGCTGGTGGGCATCAAGGCACGGACGCTGCGGGACAAGTGATTCAAGCCTTTGGCGGCTTCGTCATGGGCAACAACTTCGTCATCGGTATCATCGTGTTCATGATCTTGGTGCTGGTGAACTTCATCGTCATCACCAAGGGTTCGGGGCGTATCGCCGAGGTCTCCGCGCGCTTCACCTTGGACGCCATGCCCGGCAAGCAGATGGCCATTGACGCCGATCTGTCCACCGGTCTGATCGATGAAGAGCAAGCACGTAACCGACGCAAGGAGCTGGAGGACGAAAGCACGTTCTTTGGGTCCATGGACGGTGCGTCGAAATTTGTGCGCGGCGACGCCATCGCCGGGCTGTTGATCACCTTCATCAACGTCATTGCAGGCATGATCATCGGCGTTGCTCAGCACGGCATGACCTTCGCCAACGCCGCCGACAACTTCACCCGCCTGACCGTCGGCGATGGTTTGGTCACCCAAATCCCCGCCCTAGTGGTGTCGATCGCCGCTGGTATGATGGTCACCAAGGCGGGCGTGCGCGGCGCCACGGAAAAGGCCTTGTTCAAACAGGTCGGCGGCCAGCCCCGCGCCATGGGCGTGAGTTCCTTTTTGTTAGGCGCGATGGCGTTGCTGCCGGGCATTCCGTTTTTCCCGTTCATGTTTTTATCGGTGGTAACCTTTACCATCGCCTTCATCACCAACCGCGGGCAAAATAAACTAAAGGCAGAAGAAGAGGCAGAAGCCGAAGCCATTGAAGTTCAACAAGCCGAAGCGACGCCAGATGAGCCGATCTCCACCGCGCTCAAAATTGATCTGCTGCGCCTTGAACTTGGCTACGGATTACTATCGCTGATCAACAATCCGCGCGACGGCAAACGCCTAACCGACCAAATCAAGGCCCTACGCCGTCAAATCGCGACCGAGATGGGCTTCGTGATGCCCTCCGTACGCATCCAAGACAACATGCAGTTGGACGCCAACACGTACATCGTGCGCACCAAAGAAATCGAGGCCGGGCGCGGAGAATTGCGCCCCAACATGCTGTTGGTGATGGATCCACGCGGCGAGGAAATCACCCTGCCCGGTGAAAAAACGGTGGAGCCGACCTTTGGCCTACCCGCCATGTGGATCGACGAGCAAAACCGCGAAGAAGCCTTGTTCCGCGGCTACACCGTGGTCGATCCCGCCACCGTGATCACCACGCACCTGACCGAAGTCATCAAAGACAACATGCCCGAGCTGTTGTCGTATGCGGAAACGCAAAAGCTGATCGACGAGCTGGATGACGAACACAAAAAGCTGGTCGAAGAAATGATCCCAGCGCAGATCTCTATGGGTGGCACTCAGCGCGTACTGCAAAATCTGCTCACCGAACGGGTATCGATCCGCGATCTGCCGACCATTTTGGAAGGTGTATCGGAAGCCTGCGGCATGACCCGCAACGTCACTATGATCACCGAACACGTGCGCGCGCGGCTGGCACGCCAAATCAGCGACATGAATGTCAACGACCAAGGCGTAATCGTGTTGCTGTCGCTGTCGCCGGAATGGGAACAGCGCTTCGCCGAATCTTTGGTCGGTCAAGGCGACGACCGCCAGCTGTCCATGGCGCCGACGCATTTGCAGGAATTCATCACTCAGTTGCGCAACGCCTATGAACGCCAAGCCATGATGGGCGAAGTGCCGGCCTTGATGACCAGCCCCGGTATCCGCCCGTATGTGCGCTCCATCATCGAAAGGTTCCGCCCCTCGACCGTGGTGATGAGCCAAAACGAAATTCACCCCAAAGCTAAAATCAAGACTGTCGGTCAAGTCTAACCTGGACTAACCTCGAACCATGCCAAACACCAACATCGCCCCATCGCCCGCCAAACGTGGCAAAGGTCAGAACATCATCGCCGTTGCCTCGGGCAAAGGCGGCGTGGGTAAGACCTTTTTGGCCATCACGCTGGCCAACGCGTTGGCCAACAAAGAACGCAAAGTGCTGTTGTTCGACGGCGATCTGGGGCTGGCGAACCTCGACATTCAGCTGGGCCTGATGCCGCAACAAGACCTTGGGTCGGTGATTGCCGGACGCTTGACGCTGAACCAAGCGGTGCTGCCGTTTCCCCAAGGCGGCTTCGACATCATCGCCGGACGGTCAGGTTCCGGCGGTCTGGCGAACATCCCCACATCACGCTTGCAGATGCTCAATGAAGACTTGGCGCTTTTGGCTCAGGCTTACGACCACGTGATTTTGGACCTGGGCGCGGGGGTCGAGCGCACGGTACGCCAGCTGACCCACAATGTCGGCACATGCATGGTCGTGGCCACCGACGAGCCTACGTCGCTGACGGACGCCTATGCGTTTATCAAACTGACCCACATGGAACGGCCCAAGCTGGACATTCGCATTGTGATCAACGCCGCGAATTCCACACGTGAGGGTGAGCGCACCTACAACACCCTGTTGAAGGCGTGTGAAGGATTTCTAAAGATTTCTCCGCCATTATTGGGGGTCGTGCGCCGCGACCCAAAGGTGCGCGAAACCATTAAGGCCCAAGTGCCTTTGCTGACGCGCTATCCAAACGCCGAGGCCGCGCAAGACATCACATTGATTGCACGTAAATTAATCGACTAGGTGTTTTGACCCAAAGGCATAGGCCCGAACCGGATAAGTTCTAACCACAGGGAAGAACCCCGAAAGGTTACGCCATGCCAACCGTACAACCGCCGCCACCGCCGCCAACAACGCCTGCCACACCGCAGACGAGCCCAGCCGTGGCCGTGGCCGTCAAAGCCCCCGAAGCGGTCAGCCAACTGCGCCCGGGGCAGCCCCTACAGGCCACACAAGTTTCGCAGCCCACGCAGGCCGCTCAGTCCACACAGGCTGCCCCCGCCGCCAAGGCCGCGCAACCTACAACGCCACCAGCACCGTCAGCGACCCAATCCCTGCCAGCCAATCAGGTTCAGGTGCAGACCACCTTGGGCCCAATCACACTGCAAACGGCTTTGCCCATCCCCAAGGGCGCCGTGCTGACGCTGGTGCTCAACAGATTGACGCCGCAGCCACAGTTCCTCATCACTGAAATCAACGGCAAGCCGGTCCCAGGTACGCAAACCGCATTGCATAGTGCTGGGGCACCATCGCTTGCGGCCAACCGTGCCAGCGCCACGCCATTGAGCGTCCCGCCGTTAACAGAAGGGATGCGCATCAACGCCACATTGATACGTCCGTCGACTGTCCCTGCAACCGTCTCGACGCCAAGTGGGATTCCCACCGCGCCCCAAACACCCGCACAGCCGCAAGTACTGGCCCCGACGCCAACAGCGTCAGCCAACCAACCCATTTCCGTTCAAACCCCGTCGTCGGCTCCAGCCCAAACGACGTCTCCGGGGTCGCCGGCAACACCAACGACACCGCCGTCGTCATCTGGGGGCGTACAACCACCCCCCCCCAGCGCAGCCCAGCTTGTTCAATTGCCTTCCGGCACCCGTTTCACGGTTTCCGTTGTGCGCATCGCTTCGCCCAGCACCGCACTCAACGCCGCCACACCGAGTTCAGGCGGCGGGTTGGCGGCGGGGGCGACGTTGAGCGGCACCGTCAGCGGCGCCACGCCGCAAGGACAGCCGATTGTGCAAACACCCAACGCGACCATCGCTTTGGAAACGTTAGCCAAGATCAATGAGGGCATGCGCGTGACGTTGAAGCTGGAAAGTGGGCCCAGCTTAGCCAGCACCCCGAACGCGGCCAAGCTTGGTCACGCAGGTCCGGCGGGAACGCTGGCCCAAGCTAAATCGTGGTCGCAATTGGATGAGGCGCTGAAAGCTTTGTCGCATATCGACCCGGCACGGTTTCAACACATCACGCAAAACGTCTTGCCACAACCCGGCGCGAAGCTCACCAGCCAAATGTTGTTTTTTCTCAGCGCGCTCAAGGGCGGCGACATCAAGGCATGGCTTGGCGATAATGCCAGCAAGGTGATCGAACGCGGCCGACCGGGCATTGTCTCTCGTTTAAGCAGCGACATGCAGATCATGTCAAAGCTGGTGGATGAGCCCCAATCGGGCGATTGGCGTTTGGCGCTGATCCCGCTGTGGAACGGCAACCAGCTTGAACAACTGCGTATGTATTATCGCAATCGGAGCGGACAAGATGATGAAGACGGCGAAGGCGATGGCACGCGCTTTGTCCTTGATGTCGAGCTTAGCAACTTAGGTCACGTGCAAATTGACGGCTTGATGAAATCACAAACAAAAAAGCTGGATTTGATCGTGCGCACCGATCAGCCTTTTCCCGACACCTGGCGAACCGACCTGGCCGAGATTTTCCAGACGGCTCAAGAGATCACCGGCATTGGCGGCAGCTTGGCCTTTCAGGCCGCACCCGGCAATTTCATCGACTTTCCGCCCATAGAAGCTCCCAGCCCGCAGCGCGGACTGTTCGTCTAATTGGTGAGCGTGGTAAAAGAAATGGTTCGACAGCTCAGGAGGCCATCATGGACTTGAACGAACGGCGCGCGCTACTGACGCTCGCCAATAACCTTGACCGCAAATTGGATTATCTTGTCACGCTTTCAGGCCACTTGCCCGGCGGCGGCGGCGCACGCCAATTGGTGAACGTGCGTTACGTGCCTGACAAGCTTATTCTCGAGTCCCGATCTTTCGGAACATACCTCGAAGCGCTCGCCGAAATGCAATGGGAAAGCCCTGAAAACTTGGCCGTCACGGTGATCACGGACCTCAACAATGAAGTCGTCACACGGTGGATTCAGGTTGCCGTCAATGTCCCAGAGCTACAGCACCACGCCGTCGATACCCACGGTGTGGTGATCGAAGACCGCCAGCCAGGATGGGACAATCCAGCCCTGCTGGGACGCCTGCAACGTATCTAAGCGCCCGATTGGATTAAAGCGCGTCGCAGGTCTTGTGGCTGTCAAAAAATACGATGCGGCCCACGCGGCACAACATTTGACGCACAAACAAAACAGCCAACGTCGCGGCGAAACCAAGCGCCAAAGCCGACACGGCCCACAAAAAAATCAGTTCCAACATAACGATGTTCCTTCGGGGTATTGTTTAAAATTGTTAAGGTCAGGTCATTGCCTGCCTCCTTATATTAGATTTGTATAATATATCGATCATCGCGCCATTGCAAGGCCAAAGAGGTCCCAGAAAACAAGCTCAATTGGCAAAGCCCTTTTGATCAATTTTGTGTTGAATGCTGTGGGGAATGTTATGCGCATCGCGAAAATCGGTAGCTTCGAACAAAGCGTTGCCGAAATCGACATCTTGCAGATTAGCGCCGACAAATTCAGTTTCGATCAGACGTGCGCCGCGCAGCACCGTGCCGCTCAGGTCGCTACCGGAAAACTTGACCTCTTCGGCGCTTGCTGCGGTCATTTCCATGTGCCGCAAATTAGACCAACTAAAATCGGAACCGAGAATAAAGCCGCCAAGCATATTCACTCCGGAAAAGTCGCTGTGGCGAAAGCTGGCCTCTTCCATGATGATGTCCTTCATGAAGGCGCCTGCAAAGATGGCTTTGTCGGCTTTGACGTAATTGAGATCCGTGCCGAACAGGAACGAGCGGCTCAGATCTGCGCCGGTCATTGTCGAGTAATCAAAGCGGGTGTGGAATAAATCGGCTTCACGCATGTCGGCCTCGACAAATGAGGACTGTGAAAAATCAGACCACTTCATATCCGACTTATGCATCACTGCGCCATCAAACACGCAGCGACGGCACTTGAAGTTCATCATATTCACGCCGGAAAAATCGGATTTCGTGAAGTCCGCGCCGTCGAAATTTTTGCCGAAAAAGTCGCACGCCGTATAATCTGTGTGCGGACTCGGTATGTCACAAGCATTTTGCGCCTGATTTTGAGCATATGCGGCAAAGCTTCCAGCGCACATCGCGCATAAAACAAGGCCTGCAAAGTATAGCGAACGCATTTTCATATCGCCCCCTCGCCCACGCCACATCATAGACGTGTTTAGCAGCGAAAGAAACGATCAGCCGCGCGCAGCCTTTTTGCGACGATGCTGATTGAGAGCAATTTCATCGAGCATGATTTGCTCACGACGGTTTTGCTCGCGCTCAAAGCGGCGCTGGCGGTTGCTTTCCACCGTCTCGTATTTTTTGAGCTCTTGGTATGCGTCCGACAACTCATCTTGGGCATGGCCGATAACAAACTCCATCTGATCGATGGAATCTTGCAAATTTTCGCGGCGCTGAATGACTTGCTTGGCGAACGCGCCATAGGTCAGCCCCGCCAGCGTCGGATCCGCAGCGGCGGCTTTTTGCTGTTCAATCAAGTCGGCTTCCAGTTGCTTCATCTGGTCTTCCAACTCACCTTGCAAACGCAGGAGCTCGCCCAGCTTGCGGCGCTTTTCGTCGACGTTCCATTCATGCAGACGGATCAAGTTTTTGATATTCGCAGCCAAGTTTTAAACCCTCAAAGCTATTTTGTTTCAAGCCGTCACTGCGGCCTTATTAATTGGTCACTGTGTGTTGGTCGGTATGTTCACGCGCGGCATATCCGGCATCAACCCTGACGCTAAGCCCGGTTGCGCGGCTGTGCCTGGTTGAGTGGGCTGTCCAACCTGTACCGGCTGCTGCGCCGCCTGGGGTTGGGGTTGGGGTTGGGGTTGGGGTTGGGGTTGGGGTTGGGACTGCCCCGACGCGTCAGCGGCAGCCCCGTCCGGCTGCGCCATATTCAACAGCTGCGCCAGCAATTCGTAGCAACCGGCGAGGTCGGTGTGATCGCCTTTGTTTTGCGTCAAAAACGTTTCTAAGGGACGGTGGTAGTAAATCGCTTCATCGATTTCCGGATCTGTGCCTTTACGGTATGCACCCAGGCGGATCAATTCAGCCATATCGTCGTAAGTGGAAATCAAACGTTTGGCGCGACTGACCAGGGCGTTTTGCTCATCGGTGTTACAGCCGGGCATGGTACGGGAAACGCTTTTGAGAATATTGACGGCGGGAAACCGTCCGCGTTCGGCGATTTCACGATCAAGCACCACATGGCCGTCCAAAATACCGCGCACCGCATCGGCGACCGGCTCATTGTGATCGTCGCCTTCAACCAGCACGGTGAACAACCCGGTGATGGAACCCTGTCCCTCTTGCCCCGGTCCGGCGCGTTCCAAAAGGCGTGGAAGCTCCGCGAACACCGACGGCGTATAACCTTTTGAGGCTGGAGGCTCACCCACGGATAGCGAGATTTCGCGCTGCGCCATGGCAAAGCGGGTGACGCTGTCCATCAAACACAGGACTTCTTTGTTCTGATCGCGGAAAAATTCTGCCGTCGCCAATGTGGTGTACGCGGCCTGACGGCGCACCAGGGGTGGCTCGTTGGACGTTGCGACGACCACCACGGATCGCGCTAAGCCCTCTTCGCCCAAATCATCTTCGATAAATTCGCGCGCTTCTCGACCACGCTCACCGATCAGTCCGATGACGCTGACCTCTGCGTCCGTGTTGCGCGCCATCATCGACATCAATGTCGATTTGCCCACGCCGGAACCCGAAAAAATACCCATGCGTTGCCCCTGGCAACAGGTGAGAAATGTGTTCATCGCCCGCACGCCAAGATCAATCTTTCCTCCAACCCGTTTGCGCAGGTGAGCGGGGGGCGGTTCGTTTTGCACCGGATAGGATATATTGCCGCTGGGCAGTGGGCCCTTGCCGTCGATGGGCTCGCCAAACGCATTGACGACCCGGCCAAGCCAGCCGTCGGTTGGGTAGATCACCGGTTCCGACGCACCGACTTCGACCCGACACCCCAGACTAACGCCGTCCAAGGCGCCAAATGGCATCAACAGCGCGCGTTGTTCGCGAAAGCCGATCACCTCACACGCTATTCGTCGCCCGCCACGGCCGATGATGTCGCAGTGATCGGAGATGGAAAACACGCCCTCGACGCCCGAAACCTCGACCAGCAGACCGACCACGGCCGCAACCTGACCGTAGATTTCAAAATCCGGCAAGCGTTCGAGTTCGTTGATGATGTTGTTAACGTAAACGGGCACCTAAATTCCTGGCGGCTGCGCCCCAAAAATCCACCATTCTTGGCGAATCACTTGTGGCCTAGATTCGCAAATGCGCGCTTCTGCGTCACACAGCAGTATAGACTATGCCTCGCAATCGCTTAAGGCTTGGTAAAGCAAATCAACATGTTAACGAAGGTTAATACGCAATATATACTACCAACACTTGGCATCTTGAATGTCAGCTCTACTACATATATGGTTAACGAGCCGTATTTGGGCAGTTTTTTGATGGAGTTTCGCACCCATGCGCGTCCTGCTTGTTGAAGACGATCCCGCAATGGCCAAAAGCGTTGAGTTGATGCTGAAAACCGCCGGTATGGTGGTGGATGCCACCGACCTCGGCGAAGACGGTCTAGAAATCGGCAAGCTCTACGATTACGACATCATCATCTTGGATTTGATGCTGCCCGACATGGACGGCCTTGAAGTTCTTCGCCGCCTACGCGACGCCCGGGTGGAAACCCCGGTGCTGATCTTGTCCGGCCTCACAGAATCGGAAATGAAGGTTAAAGGGCTGGGCACAGGCGCCGACGACTACCTGACCAAGCCGTTCGACAAGCAAGAGCTGCTCGCGCGCATTCAGGCGATTGTCCGCCGCAGCCAAGGCCATAGTCAATCGATCATCACAACCGGCAAGTTGGCGGTCAACCTCGACACCTCCACCGTTGATGTGGGCGGTCAGGCGATCCATCTGACCGGCAAGGAATATGGCATCTTGGAACTGCTGAGCCTGCGCAAGGGCACCACGCTGACCAAGGAAATGTTCCTCAACCACTTGTACGGCGGCATGGATGAGCCCGAGTTGAAGATCATCGACGTGTTCATCTGCAAACTGCGCAAGAAGCTTGCGGACGCTACCGGCGGCGACAACTACATCGAAACGGTGTGGGGTCGTGGATACGTTCTGCGCGATCCGGAAGAAACGCCCCAAGCCAAACAGGCCTAAGCCAAAATTTATCCTCTGCGGCTCACGTAGGCCGGGTCTCCACCAAGCATGGTGGGCCGTTGGTGTGCTTGTACACACCTTGCCCTGCTTGCACCGGCCAAAAGTCCTCAGTCAGGCCGACAGTTGATTCAGCGCTGCCCAAAAACAGCACGCCGTCCTTGTTCAGCACGTTGCTGATCGCCCCCAAAACCCGGCTTTTTGTTTCCAGGTCAAAATAGATCAAGACGTTGCGGCAAAACACCAAATCGAATTGGCCCAAGCCGCGATAGTCCTGCAACAAATTGAACGGTCTGAAGCTGACCATTTTGCGGATATTGTCGTGGAGACGCCATCCCTCGCCTTCTTGGGTGAAATGCTTGACCAACAGGTCGACGGGCAGTCCGCGCTGGATTTCGAATTGGCTAAAGACCCCTTGTTCGGCCCGCGCCAATACGGAATGAGAGATATCCGTGGCGACAATCTCGACGGTCCAGTCGGCCAGTTTAGCGGCTGCAGCGTTCACAAGCATCGCTAACGAATAAGGCTCTTGACCACTTGAGCACGCCGCGCACCACACGCGAATGCTGCGCTTGGACGCACGACGCGTCAACAGTTCGGGCAAAATCGTCGTCTTGAACAAATCGAATGGCGTGCTGTCGCGAAAAAACAACGATTCATGGGTATTCATCGCTTCCGCGATTTCAACCGTCAACGCTTCATCATGGTCCGCCATAAGAGCCAGAGCCATATCCTTGACGGTGGTGTACCCACGCCTGCGCGCCACCGGTATCAAGCGCGTTTCAATCAGATAGTTTTTGTCAGGCGTAACGATCAGGCCAGATCGGTCTTTGAGAAGATCGCAAAGATATTCGAAATATCCAGAATTCAAGAGAGGTCACCACGGACGCTAGACTTCGGTTCAGAACCTCTTGAAAGCCTTATCGGGTACGGCTGACGAAATTCGCGACGTAACTCGGCAATTCGGTAATCGGCAAAACCGCGCTACACACGCCCGATGACGCCGCAGCGCCCGGCATACCCCAGACCACCGAAGTCTTTTCATCTTGCGCAATCACGGTGCCGCCAGCGTTCACGATATCTTGCGCACCCTTGGCGCCGTCATTGCCCATACCGGTCAAAATCACGGTGATCACGCGCCCGCCATATACTTTAGCCACGCTACGCAGCATTGGATCAACGGCGGGACGACAAAAATTTTCGGGGGCATCTTGGTTCAGCGTGACGATACGTTGCGGACCTTTTTGCGTGACGATCATGTGAAAATCGCCCGGCGCAAGTAAAACTTTACCGGCTTCGATGACATCGCCGTCCTTAGCCTCGGAACACGGCCAGCCGGTCATACGCGTGATGTGTTCAGCCAAAATTGAGGTGAACGTCGCGGGCATATGCTGGGTGATGACCACCGGTAGATTTACGGTTTTAGGAAGCCCCTTGAGGAATTCAAACAAGGCCTGAGGACCACCGGTAGAGCTGCCGATGGCCAGGATGTCCGGCTTGGTCGTGCCTGCTTTACGCAAGGTGATCTCGCCGCTCCGGTTGATTTTCCAACCCTGCGGCGCGCCGGATGCGGCGGGTCGCGCTGCTGTTGCGGGTGCTGCGCCGGGTGTGGCCCTGGGCGCTACGGGTCGCGCCACAGATGGCGCACGCGCAGTGACCGGTTGCCCCGTGGCATGACGATGGATGATGCCGAGATTCTTGACCTTATCGAGCAATTCTCGTTTGAATTCGTTTTCACCGCTCAATTCGCGCGCTGCAGACGGCTTGGGTACGTATTCCGTCGCGCCTGCGCTCAACGCCTTCAAGCTGATCTCAGCATTTCGCTTGGTCAAGGTTGACGCCATGATCACCTTGATGTTGGGGTCGGCCTTCAACAGCAGTGGCAAGGCCGTCAGGCCATCCATCACCGGCATTTCAATATCCAAGATCACAACGTCGATCACACCGGGCTGGCGCGTCAGTTGATTGACGGCCAGCTGACCGTTTCCGACAGACGCCGTCACACTGACATCCGGATCGGCTTCCAGCATACGCGTGATCAGTCCACGGATGACCGCAGAATCGTCCACCACCATGACGCGGATGGGACTGCCGTTTGTCGAGTTTTGCGCCGTGTCGCTCACGCCTGTGTATCCGTTACTGAGGGTTAAGCCGGAAATCGAATTGTTGCTTAGAGTAAGCCAACCTGAGTGAATTTCGCCTGAATAATTTCACTATCGAAGGGCTTCATGATGTACTCATTGGCCCCCGCTTCGATGGCTTCTTGAATATGCTCAATGTCGTTTTCCGTGGTGCAAAATACGACCACCGGCTTGTCGCCGCCGGGCAGAACCCGCATTTCACGCAGAAACTCGATTCCGCTCATCACGGGCATGTTCCAATCCAGAAGGATTGCATCCGGCATGACGGCTTTACAGGCGTCCAAAGCGAGCTGCCCATCGGCGGCTTCAGCCGTTTCAAACTCCAGATCTTGGAGGATTTTTTTAGCCACCATTCGAATGACCTTGGAATCATCAACAATGAGACAAGATTTCATGGGGACCCTGTTATCTGAAAGGTGAACCGATCTGCTTTTTCTATCCAATGAGACAGAAAAAGCTCATAAGAAACGAATAGCGCAATATGGGCTGAAAGATAAGCCTTTTTCGAATAAAAAGGCCCTGCCGGTACGCCAGCAGGGCCTTTTGTTGGGATTGCGCACCAAATTTAAGTGGTCACGCTGTTGACGGTCATCGCCAAGGAGCGCACCAACTCGTCACGGTCAGATTTAGCGACATAGTCGTTAAAACCAACATTACGCCCCCGCTCAAAGTCACGATCAGTGGCGTGCGCCGATAGGGCGACCATGGGGATTTCGCCCCAACGCAGATCACGACGGACTTCTTCAGCAAAGGCGAAACCGTCCATTTCCGGCATTTCAATATCACTGATGATGACATCGAATTTGGATCCGCGATCACGCATCTTCAAGGCTTCGGTTGCGGATTCTGCGGTGGTGACGTTAAAGCCCGCGACCGACAAGATCGGTGCCAGCAAATTGCGGAAGAATGGACTGTCGTCCACCAACAAGGCATGTTTGCCGGCGATCAAGCCACTGGCATCTTCTTCCGAACCGCCGAACCAATCGGGGAACGCCTGGGTCAAGTAATAGCCCGCATCGATCACATCGGTGGCGCGACCATCGATAACAGCGGAACCGATCAAACCTGAACGGTTGGCGGTGATTTCCACCTTCAAGCGATCTTCGACGATATCCACGATCTCATCGACCACCAGCCCCATGGACCGTTCGCTTTCGGTAAACACCAGAACCGCCTGACGGCCTTCGGTCTTCCATTCCTGATCGGCGCTAAAAGGAACAAGCGGCATCAATTGGCCACGATATTGAACCATATGTTCACTGTGAGAAACCTCGACCTCGGCCATATCGATTTCTTCCAAACGCGCGACCAACGCCAAAGGTACGGCCTTCAGCTCATCGCCGCCAGCACGGAAAATCAGCATGGAAACGCGCTCATCACCGGTGGCGCCGACATGTTCTTCGGCACCGGATTCGGCATCGGGCGCCGCGCCCACCTCGCCGGTCGAGGCCGCGATGCCGTTGGGGTCCAAAATCATAATCACCGAGCCATCACCCAAGATGGTGTTGCCCGAATAGACCGGAATATCGCGCAACACTGGCGACGTCGGCTTCACCACAATTTCTTCGGTATCGAAAACGCGATCGACGATGATGCCGAAGCTATAGGTGCCGACTTGGGCGACGATGATGAAGGTCTCCTCGGCGATATGTTTGCTACCACCTGTGGACAGCTTCAACAGATCGCCCAAATGCACCAGCGGCAGCAAACGGTTACGCAGACGTAGAACCGGGCTTTCGTTGATCACTTCGACCGAATATTCGGAACGCGCCGACGCACGAACCAGTTCGAGCACGCTGATTTGCGGAATGGCGAATTTTTCGCCACAGCTTTCCACAATCAACGCCGCGACAATGGCCAGGGTCAACGGAATTTTGATGGTGAAGGTCGAACCGTGACCTTCTTCGGATTTCAGCTCGATGGTGCCACCAATTTTTTCGATATTGGTGCGCACCACATCCATGCCAACGCCACGCCCAGACACACTGGTGACCTTTTCGGCGGTCGAGAAACCGGCTTTGAAGATATATTGCTGGATCTGCGTATCCGCCATGCCGTCTAGCTCTGCTTCAGTGAGCAGGCCATTGTCTAAGCATTTTTGACGGATACGATCCATCGGCAGGCCCTTACCGTCATCGGCGATGTCGATGATGATGTGGCCGCCTTCATGATAGGCATTCAGCGTAATAGTGCCGATTTCGGGCTTGCCCATCGCGACGCGGTCGGCAGGCGTTTCAAGGCCGTGATCGGCGGAATTGCGCACCATGTGGGTGAGCGGATCCTTGATCAAGTCGAGAACTTGACGGTCCAATTCAGTTTCGGCGCCTAACATCTGCAAGTCGATTTTCTTGCCCGTTTCAAGGGACAGATCGCGCACGATACGCGGCAACTTGGCCCACGCATTGCCGATCGGTTGCATGCGGGTTTTCATCACGCCTTCTTGAAGGTCGGTGGTGATGTGGCTCAAACGCTGAATAGGAACGGTGAACTCGCTGTCTTCGCTGCCGCGAATCATCTGCAACAGCTGATTGCGGGTCAGGACCATTTCGGAAACCAAGGTCATCAGGTTTTCCAAAACGTCGACGTTCACACGCAACGATGCAGCAACGCCGCCGCCAGCTCCCGCTTCTGCCTTGGCTGGCGCTTTGGCCGCTGCCGCTTTCGCGGCGGGCGCAGCAGGCGCGGGCGCAGCAGCCTTGGCCGGAACGGAGGCCGCCGGAGCAGGCACAGGAGCAGCCTCGGCGGCGAGACGTTCCATTTCTGCATTGGCGGCTACTTCTGCCGCAGCGGCCTCTTCATCTGTCATGCCGCCGCCAGTGGCTTCTTCGTATTCAGCCATCAGTTCAGCGGCAACCGGGAAGCCTTGATCAGACATTGCCGGGCCAGCTGCGTCATCGCCACCGCCGGTGGCTTCTTCGTATTCAGCCATCAGTTCAGCGGCAACCGGGAAGCCTTGGTCAGACATTGCCGGGCCAGCTGCGTCATCCCCACCACCGGTGGCTTCGTCGTATTCGGCCAACAATTCAGCGGCGACCGGGAAGCCTTGCTCGTTAAGAGTAGGGCCAGAAGACGCGGGCGCATCACTGGCCGGAGCAGCGGCGGGGGCTGCAGCGGGCGCGGCCTCACCACTAGCCAACGCGTTCAGCTCGGCGATCAATTCGGCATCGTTGCCCTCAGGTTCTTGTGCGGTCTCAGCCAGCTCATCGACCAAGCCGCGAATGGTGTCGATACACCGCAGAACCAGCGACACCCCATCGGGGGTCACTTCCAGTGCGCCGTCGCGGTACTTATCAAGCACGTTCTCGCCCGCATGGGCCACCGATTCAAGCCTCGGCAGGCCAAGGAAACCGCACGTCCCTTTGACGGTGTGAACCAAGCGGAAGATATTACCAAGGATCGCAGCGTTTTGCGGGTCTTTTTCAAACTCCACAAGCTGTGCATCGACTTGCGCAACGCTTTCCAATGTCTCCGTAATAAATTCGCTTAAAAGATCGTCCATCAGTGGATCCCTAATTGCAAAAGCAGGCGCTCAAAAAAACAGTGCGCGTTGAGAAGGCTATGATCTTTCTAGATTGAAACCCTCTTCCCAATATTCAAGATATTAACGCCCCAAAAGCTTAGGTCCAATTTTTTTCTAACGATTTCATACGATAAACGTAAATAAAGGCGAAAAATATCCCTTACAACAGCGCCGCAAGGCGAATTTCACCAGAATTTTCGTCAAGAACCTCCATCTCCGCACCCAGGCTGTGGGCTAGGATGGCTGCAAAATGCCCATGAACCGTTCGCGCTGTGAGAGACTGCGGCGATGCATCAACCGCCATAGACGATAATATCTCGGGGCGTAGCCCTGCCCCGGTGCCCTGTGCAAACACGGCAAAGCCCAACCGCCCGCCGATCTCGCTGATATCGATTCGTAAATCACCACCCCGTGGCAATGCTTCGGCGCCAATCAAACACAAGCTCAGCAACAATTTTCCTGGCATCAAGCCAATCCGGGTGTTTTGCGCTACCCAGGTCAGCGCCACGCGCCCGCCTTGCAGAAAATCCGCCAGCAGCTTTTTCAGCTCATCAGTGGTGACGGTGTCGTTCTCGCCCCCGCCGAGTCCAAAGGCGACGCGCAAAAACGCTAGACGGTTGGCGCACTGGTTGGCGCTCATGGCGATGACGCTGATTGCTTCGCCATCAACCATTTGATTGTCCTCGCTCAGCAATTCAGCGCCGGTGCTGAGCGCGCTGACGCCGCCCGCCAAGTCGTGGCAGACGCGCGAGACCAACAATTGCGCCACTTTATGATCGATATTCATGTTTTTTACCCTGTCAGCTCCTATATTTCCTATTATTGACTTGGACTTACCGAGGCCGCAAGGGATCGCTGACAGCATGGGGCAAAAAGGCAAAATGCGCCCACAAAGGCGCACGGGAAAACCCTTTCCAAAGGGCCGCCAGTCGACCGACGCGGACATCGCCGTCGTGCGCGCGTTGGTCGGCGACGTTGAGCCTGGACGCGATCAGCTGATCGAACATCTACACACCCTCAACGACCATTTTGGACGTTTAAGCGCCGGAAACATCGCCGCGTTGGCGCATCTTTTGGGCTTGGCGCAAATCGACGTTTATGAGACCGCGACGTTTTACGCCCACTTCAAAGTTGGGGGGGAGCAAGATCAAGCCGCCCCCATCACACTGCGCATTTGCGACGGACCCGCCTGCCGCATGGCCGGGGCGAAAACGCTGCTGAAAGACGCCATGGCGGCGTTTGATGATCAAGTCCAGGTCAGCGCAGCGCCGTGCCAGGGCGCTTGCGACACGCCGCCCTCAGCCATCATGAGCAAACGCCGCATTTCGTCGGCCACCGTGGAAAAGCTCACATCGCAAAACACTGCACCGTCGCCCTTGTCTGCCATTGGGCCGGTCATTTCACTGAATGCCCCTGACATCGTTGAGTCCCTGACCCAAGCCGAACTGCGTGGCATGGGCGGGGCGGGCTTTCCCGTGGCGCGCAAATGGGCGTTCTTCGACGGCGCTCCCAACCCCAGAGTCCTGGTGGTCAACGCCGACGAAGGCGAACCGGGCACTTTTAAAGACCGATACCTATTGGAAACCGAGCCTGAAAAGGTTTTGGGCGGCATGCTCATCGCCGCCCAGGCTCTGAACGTTCAAGACGTGTTCTTCTATCTGCGCGACGAATATTCGCACATTCATGCAATGCTTGGCGATGTTTTCAAACGCATGGAAAGAGATGGCGTCACCTTGCATCTCAGACGCGGCGCAGGTGCTTACATCTGCGGCGAGGAAACGGCGTTACTCAACAGTCTGGAAGGCAAGCGCGGCCAGCCCCGCAACCGCCCGCCCTATCCTGCCCAGCACGGCTACAAGGGGCGTCCGACCATCACCCACAACGTCGAAACCCTGTATTGGATCGCCGACATCGCAGATCGCGGCGCAGAGGCTTATGTATCGGAAGGCCGCCCCCGGTTTTATTCGCTGTCGGGACGCATCAAAAATCCCGGCGTTTACCGCGCCCCATCAACCACCACGGTTAAAGGCCTGATCGACATGGCGGGCGGCATAGTGGATGGTCATCGCTTCACCGCGTTCTTACCCGGCGGAGCGTCGGGCGGCATTTTCCCCGCGCGCTTTGAAGACAAAGCCATGGACTTCGGCGTGTTCGAAGAGCTCGGCGGGTTTGTCGGTTCCGGTGCGCTGACGGTGTTGTCCGGTCATGACGACGTGTGGGACGTGGCGCGCACCTTGGCGGCGTTCTTCATGGATGAAAGCTGCGGTAAATGCACGCCGTGCCGGATCGGTACTGAAAAAATGCTCGGGCTGATCGGTAACCCGCGAGGCAACGCCGACCTGATCCATGATTTATCCGACGCCATGCGCGATGCGTCGATTTGTGGACTTGGCCAAGCCGCGCCGAACCCTGTGCTCAGCCTGCTCACCCATTTTGAGGAGGATGATCAATGAGCAACACGATCACATTCATCCTCGACGGCCAACAGGTCGAAGCCCTGCCCGGGGAAACGATCCGCAAATGCGCGCGGCGATTGGGAATCACGATTCCCGGCATTTGTTCGGGCATCAATCCCCACTACAGCACCGACGGCAGTTGCCGCTTGTGCATGGTTGAGGTCGAAGGCGAACGCACCCTTGCCGCCAGTTGCAAACGCCCGGTCACACCAGGGCTGAGCGTCAACACCACGTCGCCGCGCATCGACAAGACCCGGAGCACGATGATGGAGCTGTTACTCGCCGACCGACCTGCTTTTGAAGATACGCCCTACCACCCGGCAGATCGATTTCGTGTGCTCGGTCAAACCATGGATGTGCAAACCAGCCGCTTCACCGCGAGCGGCGAACACCCGCCGACCGACACATCGCACCCTGCCATCGACGTCGATATGTCCAAATGTATTTTGTGCACCAACTGCGTGCGGGCTTGCGCCGAGGTGCAGAGCAATGCGGTGATCGGCATCGCGGGGCGCGGAAAAGACTCGCGCATCGTGTTCGATCAAGGCGACGCGTTGGGCTTCAGCAGTTGCGTCGCATGCGGTGAATGCGTGCAATCATGCCCGACCGGCGCGCTGTTGCCCAAGGCCCTGCCCGCCAGGACGCACGACGCGCAAAAGGTCGACTCGCTGTGTCCCTATTGCGGCGTCGGCTGCCAAGTCACGTATTATGTGGCTGACGATAAAGTTCTCTACACCCAAGGCCGCGACGGCCCGGCCAATCTCGGAAAGTTGTGCGTCAAAGGACGGTTCGGTTTCGACTACGCCCGCCACCCTGATCGCTTAACCAAGCCGCTGATTCGCATTGATGGTGCGGCCAAAGACCCGGCTATTTTGGATGGCGGCGAGCCGCTCAGCCAATTTCGCGAAGCCACCTGGGAAGAAGCCTTGGGCCATGCGGCGGCGGGCCTGGAAAGCGCATTTGAAGAATTTGGATCCGACGCCATCGCCGGGTTTGGATCGGCCAAGGGATCGAACGAAGAAGCGTACCTGTTCCAAAAACTGATCCGCACCGCGTTTCACACCAACAACGTCGATCACTGCACCCGCTTGTGCCATGCCTCGTCCGTCGCAGCATTGATGGAAGGCATCGGATCGGGCGCCGTCACCGGACCGTTCACCGATGCTGAGCACGCCGACGTGATCGTGGTCATCGGCGCCCGACCATCGCAAAATCATCCGGTCGCCTCGACCTTCATCAAGGCCGCGAAACGAAACGGCGCAAAACTGATCGTCATGGACCCACGCGGACAAGCGTTAAGTCGCCACGCCGATCACATGGTGCAGTTCACCCCCGGCGCCGACGTGGCGTTGCTCAACGCCATGCTCAACGTCATCGTCACCGAAGACTTGGTCGATCACGATTATATTGATAACCGGGTCGAGGGCTATGACGCCTTCGCCGAACACATCCGCGCCTATCCGCCGGAAAAAATGTCACCACTTTGCGGCATCGACGCCGACACCATCCGCACCCTTGCGCGCACCTATGCGACATGTGAACGGGCGATGATCTTTTGGGGCATGGGCATTTCGCAACACACCCACGGCACCGACAATGCGCGCTGTTTGATCGCGTTGGCGTTGCTGACCGGCAACATTGGCAGGCCCGGCGCCGGGCTGCATCCGCTGCGCGGTCAAAACAATGTGCAAGGCGCTTCGGACGCGGGGCTGATTCCGATGGTGTTGCCCGACTACACCCCCGTCGGCAACGACGTTGGGCGGGCGCGTTTTGAATCCGCGTGGAACTGCGACCTGCCCACCGCCCCAGGTCTCACGGTGGTGGAAATTATGCATGCCGCGTTGGCGCGCGACATCCGCGCCATGTACATCTGCGGCGAAAACCCGGCCATGTCCGACCCCGACCTGAACACGGCCCGGCGTGCGTTGGCGAGCCTGGATCATTTGGTGGTGCAAGACATCTTCATGACCGAAACCGCGGCCTTCGCCGACGTGATTTTGCCCGCCACCAGTTTTTACGAAAAAACCGGAACCTTCACCAACACCAACCGCCAAGTGCAGTTGGGGCGCAAAGTCTTGGAGCCGCCCGGCGATGCACGCGAAGACTTTTGGATCATCCAAAGCATCGCCAAGCATTTGGGGCTGGATTGGCACTATGAAAACGCCGCCCATGTGTTTGAAGAAATGCGCACCGTGATGCCGTCCCATGCGGGCATTTCACATCTGCGATTGAAACGCGAGGGCGCGGTGACCTATCCGTGCCCATCAGAGGATCTGCCCGGCCAAGCCGTGTTGTTCGCGGACGGCTTTCCCATGCCGTCGGGCAAAGCAAAACTAGCGCCCGCACACCCCATTCCACCCGACGAACAACCCGACGACGCGTATCCGTTCGTGCTGACCACCGGACGCATGTTGGAACATTGGCACACCGGGGCGATGACCCGGCGCGCTTCGGTCCTCGACGCGCTTGAGCCCGTTCCCGTGATCAGCATCAATCCACGTGATTTGGAAAGTTTAAATCTTGAGCCCGGCGACGTCGTCAGGCTGAGCAGCCGACGCGGCGAACTCAGCGCCGCCACCCGCGCGGACCGCGACGTTCCAGTCGGGGTGGTGTTCTTGCCGTTCGCCTTCTATGAGGCCGCCGCCAATTTGCTGACCAACCCAGCGCTCGACCCGTTCGGTAAAATCGCCGAACTTAAGTACTGCGCGGTGAAGGTCGAGAAAAATTAAGAATCGCTGCTTGGATCTTTAAGCAACTTGGCGAAAGCCAACGCCTCGTCCGCAACGCTTTTCGCGGCTTTGTCTTCCATCTCTTGATAACGCCGCATCACGTCCAGGCCCAGCGCTGAGACTTCGGCGCCGCCACCGCCTTTGCCGCCGGTCGCGGTCACCACCAAGTCCGACGTGAAGCAACGGTTCATGGTGTCGACCAAAACCCAGGCGCGGCGATAGCTCATGCCCATTTCGCGCGCCGCACCGGAGATCGAGCGATGACGTTCGATCGCCTGCAGCAGCTCAACCTTGCCCGGCCCAAGCGCCGTCGCCGCACCGATCAGGATGCGCACACGGGGACTTTTCGGATACTTTTTCGTGGGTCGTTTTGCGGTGTTTTTCGCCATATAAGAACTATAGCCTTCAACCGCCGCCGCGGTGAAAATATCTCTCAAAGCGCGCCACGGCGGCTTCGGCATCGGCCTCTTCGTAGCCGCTGAGTTCCAGCGTCACGTGAGCGCGTGGAATACGAAAGCCGCCCAGCGCGAAGTTGGCTTGCTCTTCAAAAGTGATGGTGAAGCTGCGACCGTCTTGCGCCAACACCGCCTGCTTGCCGTCCCAGATGTAAGCGTCGCTATCCAAGGCGCGCCCCAACGTGTCCAAAAACATCTTTTCAGTCAGCGCCATGTCCTTGGTGAGTTTCATCCGCGCATCTACCCACCTGCAACCGGCGGCCAGATCGCCAAGGCTTCGCCTTCGTTCAACACCCGGGTGTCGCGTTCGCTGGGCGCGATGTACACGCCGTCGATCAAAACCAGATGACAATATTCAGACGGCAGATTGACGCTGTGAATAACATCCATCACCGTCGCATCGTCGGCGACGGTTAACTCGATTTGATTTTTGACCGCGCCGTCGGGCAAATATTTGTCCAACAAGGCAAACAGTTTAAGAGTGATCTGCAAAGAGCTATCCTTGACTACACGCGACATAAGCTTCGGCGATGCGGCTGGGGTCTTTTTTCAACCGATCTTTCCACACGCCCAACTTGATGCGGCTTTGGATCAAGCCGCGTAGCACGCCAATTTGATCCGTGCGGCCCAGGCTCAACGCGCCGACCAGATGGTCGCCGTGAAACGCCAGTTTGATATAGCGATGGTGATCGTGATCCATCATCACCGCCATGTCGTCTTCGCCCATCCAGTGCCCGAACGACGCCGAAATCAGCCCCAGCGTATCGAGCACGTTCATGATCAAGCTGCCCCGATACTTGGCGTCTGCGCCCGTCATGTTCAAAGCCGCGATGCGACCATGTTCGACCGAAGTGGGCTGCACGGCGTGAACCTGAAATCCACCGCCAAAATCTGGGCCTTCGGCCACATCGCCAGCGGCATAGATGTTTTCGACGGACGTTTGCAGACGATCATCGACCTTGATGCCGACGCCGATTTCAACACCGGAACCGGTAAGGAAATCCGTGTTGGGTTTAACGCCCACCGACACCACCACCAAATCGGCGGAAAGATTGCCGCCGGTGTCGGTGCTGGCTTTAAGCTTGCCGCCGTCGTCCGCCACACCCGTGACCTTGGTCGATGTCATCAACGTGACACCCTGCGCCGCAACCCAGCTTTTGAGCATGTCGCCGCCGGTGGCGTCCATCATTTTTGAGATCATGCGGTCTTCGGCCTCGACCACCGTCAAGTTGACGCCGCGTTCGACCAAGCTTTCCAAAATGATGCAGCCGATAAAGCCTGCGCCCATCAGCACCACGTTGGACCCCGCTTTCGCGCGCTCTGCAATATACGCCGCGTCTTCCAGCGTCCAGCAATGATGCACGCCGTCCAAATCCAACCCCGGAACCGGTGGCGTCACCGGCGTCGCGCCGGTCGCCACCAACAGCTTGTCGTAACCGACTTGATGGCCGTCATGCATCGTCACCGTGCCGTTGTCGGGATCGACCTTGGTGGCAGTGCCTTGCAGGTATTCGATGCCCAAGGTGTCGTAATGGCCGTCAACCTTTCGCAAGTACGTTCCCTGTTCGTCGATCTTACCGGTCAACAGATACGGGATCGCCATGCGCGAATACGGTGGATGGGCTTCGCCTCCGACCAGGGTGACGTGACCTTCCGGATCCGCCTTGCGCAAATTTTCAGCGGCGACAACACCCGCCGGTCCGGCGCCGAGAATGACGTATTTCATAAAAATTCTCCCCAAACGCTAAGCCCCGCCCGCCCCCTCAATGACCTCGAGGCTGACGGGCGGGGCTGCGTTGAAAAATCCCAGATGCGTCTAGAGAACCAGACGATCCAGAGTTTCATTGGTGGGCACGCCGTCTTCGGTCCAGCCACGCAGCGAGTAGTATTCCGGCAGCATTTTGCCCAACTCGTTGACTTTGCCTTCGGCGGGACCGGTCTTGGCCGCGTCCTTCAGCAAGCGCTTGGGCAAGGTGTCATCCTTGCCGGTGAAGCCCGCATCCAAATTGAACTTGCGCTCAAGGTTCCAGATGCGTTCGCCGGTTTCCAGCAAACGTTCGACCGTCCAGTCGCCTTCGCACGCCGCGTCGATTTGCGGCGCGATGTTGTCCATCGACCATGCAAACGTGGTGAACACGCACAAGCCCGCACTGTCCACCGCGCCGGTGGCGTCTTGGAACGCTATGACCAGACCAGCCTTGCCGTCAGATGACAGCGGGTCGGTCTTTTCGGGAATGCCCAAAATTTCCGACGCAACCGTGTAGCTGCGCAGGTGACATGCGCCACGGTTGGACGTTGCATAGGTCAAGCCCATACCCTGAATGCCGCGTGAATCGTAAGCCGGGAATTCCTGGCCCTTCACAGACATAGACAGATCGGGATGACCGTACTTTTCGGTCAGCAGCTTGGACCCCAAGCCGATTTCCGCACCGAAGCCTTCGCCGCGACCGGTCAGTTCGGCCAAGGTGGTGAGCGCTTCGGCGTTGCCCCAAGTGAGCTCGATCCCGCCTGTTTCCTTGGTGGTGATGACACCCATTTCATAGAGTTCCATCGCCGCGCCAACCGTTGCGCCGAACGAGATCGGGTCGAAGCCCTGTTCGTTGCAGATAAAGTTCGCGAATGTCAGTGCATCCAGGTCGTTGACGCCGTTGGCCGCACCCAGCGCCCAAGCGGCTTCGTATTCCAAGCCGCCGGACGCGATCTGATACTGTTCGCGGTCCTTGACCGTGTAGTGGGTCGGATCGATGGTCGAGATGCGACCGCAGCCGATGGTGCAGCCAAAACACGCGCCGTTGCGCGTCAGGTTGGCTTTGCCGTCAGAGCGACGCGGCTCTTGCATCGCCTCACCGGAAATGTCCGATGCGCCGGCAAACTGCACGTCTTTGTGATTGTGCGTCGGCAGCGCCCCGGTTTCGTTGATGACGTTCATCAACACCTGGGTGCCAAGCGCCGGAAGGCCTTCGCCGGTCACGCCGTTTTCGGCGAGAACCGCTTTGGCCTCGGTGGTCGCTTTCATGAACGCATCGACATCGTTGACCGACACGCCCTTGGTGCCGCGAACGGCAACGGCCTTGAGGTTTTTCGATCCCATCACCGTGCCCACGCCGGAACGTCCGGCGGCGCGGTGCAAGTCGTTGACCACACCGGCGAACTTGACGCCGACTTCACCGGCTTGACCGATGGAAGCGATGCGCAGTTGCGGGTCTTGGTATTCGGCTTTGAGGCCTTTTTCCGTATCCCACACCGTGCGGCCCCAGTAATTGGAGGCATCGACCAGCTTGGCGTTGTCGTCTTGGATCAGCAAATACACCGGCTTGGGCGATTTGCCTTCAAAGATGACCATGTCCCAGCCCGCGAACTTCAGTTCCGCGCCAAAAAAACCGCCGGAATTCGAACACGCAATCGCGCCGGTCAAAGCGCCCTTGGTGATCACCGACCAACGACCGCCGGTCGCCGCCGCCGTGCCGGTCAACGGCCCAGTGGCAAAAATCAGCTTGTTGTCGGGCGACAGCGGATCGACCTTGGGGTCGATTTCCGTGCTCAGATATTTGGTCGCCAGACCGCGTTGGCCCAGATACTGGTTCGCCCAATCCATGTTGAGCGGTTCTTCTTTACACGTACCCTCGGTAAGGTTGACGCGCAGTATGCGTTTAGCCCATGACATTTGCGTACCCTCCCTTAAGCGTTGGCCTGTTGGCCGGCGTCGGTCGCCTTGGCCCAGGATTTCATTTTGGCGTAGCCGGTTGCGGCTGCGTCGGTGTAGGTGATCGCCCCGGTCGGACAAGCTTTCGCACAGGCCGGATCGCCGCCGCACAGGTCGCACTTGATGACCTTGCCGCTGGCGGGGTTGTAGTTCACGGTGCCGAACGGACAGGCGATGGTGCAGACCTTACAGCCCACACACAGCGCGTCAGAAACGACCTTGGCGCCCGTCGCGTCGAACACGGTGATGGCGTCCACGGGACACGCTTGCATGCACCAGGCTTCGTCGCACTGGGTGCAGGTGTAGGGCACGAAGCGCCCTTCATCGTGGAAGTTGAAAACTTTAATGCGTGATTTCGCGGGGTTGGACACCCCCTCGTTTTCCATCGAACAGGCGATTTCGCACTGTTCGCAGCCGGTACATTTACCGGCGTCCAGGACCAAAGCTTTTTCCATGTGCACCTCCCATGATTAGGTCTCTATACAGCTTATCGCGGCCAAGCTGATTGATTGGGTATGCGGTGCGAAAGGTGAACGAGCACAAGGAAAGCCCATCGTAAGGCTTTCCAAATTCCCAGATATACAAAGAGAACCGGCCTCTGTTCCGGCGCTCCATAACCTCCCACGTCCGCTCAATCTGTTTTTGTTGTCGAGCTTGGCGTCAATTAGCGCCCATAAACCGGTCCGTTTCAAGTGTCTTTTTGCTGTTCGTTTTATTTCAACCGCCCGGCGGGTCCACACACAGGTTGAGCCGCACGCCGCCTCGCCCTATCATGAGCCCGCACATACCGGGCACATACATCAAAAAGGGAGAGACGGGAAACCATGCCCGCCACCATCCGCACGATCTTCACCGCCGCCATCCTCGCCACCACCGCGCTGTCGTTTTCCACCGAAGCCTGGGCCATATCCAAAAGCTGCAAAGCAAAAGGCCGCGCTGATCGCAGCGCCACGGACGCGTTCTTCAAAGATTTTGTGCCCCACTACACCATGGGCGAATGCATGGTGCGCCTGAAGCTGGATTTCGCCGAAGGGGTCAAGCAGACCTCGGTCGTCTACCAAATGGGCAAAGAGTTCCGCCGCTATCTGTACGCCAACGCCCCCACCGCAGCGGCGTACTATTTCGAGCCGGGCCCCGACGGCTTTCATTACATGATGTACGTCAACGAATGCCCCAACCGCTACGCCATCACCAAAGCGATGATCGCAGCGGTGCAGCCGTGCTTTGACGGCGAAGTCGACATCAAAATGCTCGAAGGCCCGGTCAAAGCGGGGCCACAAACGTTCGAGCCGACGACGATGGAATGGACGGATTCTATTCCAGAGTGAGGGCTGTGAGACGCATACCGGGGACACGACCGATTTCCCGCTTGGGGAGATCAGTTCGCGATACCGCTATGCGCTTGACCCTGGTCTTCCAGATCAAACTTGAAGGAATGGCCCAATACAGCAATTTTTCCAAATATTTTGGTGACCATTAGTGTATGACGGTATAAATTAGCGCGTCGCGTTGTACAATTTATATATTTTTTCACAACAAAAATTAAGTTGGATGATGTCTTCCATCGCACGCTCAAAATTAAGCCGTAAATTGCAAGTGTTGTCAGCAATGGTGCTTATTTTGCTCATCTTGGGTTTCACCTTGATGTATGGAGCCAAGTATTTCTTAGAATTCAAAGCTGAAAATAATGCAGAGGCATTAATCTTAGCCCATACGACTGAAAAAATGAGCAACGAAGAGAAAGCGCTAAGTCTTGCCAGGGCTGTTTATAACGCAAATCTTGATAGTCAGCGTTCTCCCAAAGTCCCTTTCTTGTTACGCATTAGTCCATACCTAACACACGAACTTATGCCGAAATCATTACGAATCAAGCCAGGTACAATTGAAGTTATATATTTGGAAGGGTTGTGCGACAGCGTGGCCCGACGACTTAATTTTATTCTCGAAACAGCGGGTTACACGGCAACACAACTTAATATCATATCCCCAACGGGCGGCCACTCCGTAACCCTGACGCAATTGCCTTCCGGTCAACTTATGATTCTCGACCCATTTTTCGGCGGAGCGCCAATAATGAATGGGCGCGTTCTTGGACCTCATGATGTACAAGAACTGATACGCCAAGGCGTGCCCCCCGAAGACGTTTGGCAGCCCTTTGAGCCTCATTCAAATTTGACTTTTTACAATACGTATCATCATTTCAGGATGGCGCAACAGGGCCGCCCCCTGACGTATGAGGTATCTGTAAACCTGGAAAAGGGCGAATCTTTTTCGTTGGGTGAAAATGATAATAGCCCTGCAGATGTTTCGATTGCCGCAATGGAGAGACGCTGGTCGACATATTGGCATTATATGGGACACCGTTATGATCGCGGATGGGAACGCGTCATCAATTTCCAACATAAGATGCGTGTGACATTTGCCCTCACAAGCGCTGCAAACGTAGGCTTTATTACTTCCCAAATTCCTCCCACCGCAATTCACGAGAATTTAGTTATCTATGAACTTGATGCAGGACAGGCACTCCATTTTCGAGATGGTCTAGCCCAGCGAGACTGGACGAGCATGAAAAGCTTTCAAGATGTTGACTACATTTTGTTTGAAGCACTCAATTAACGAAAAGCGCCTGATATAAACAAGGGGACAGAGAAGTAGAAAATAAGGGAAATAAGGGAAAATAAGGGAAAATAAGGGGACACGATACTAATTAATTGCACCTTGCCCGCATAGCGGTGACACGATCCGATGTTCCCGAGTGGGAAATCGGTCATGTCCCCGGTATGCGTCTAATAATGGGGCTATGGCCTTGAATGCCGCTCTTACCTAATCCCCCGACACCGCCCTCCCCACAAAAAAGGGCCTCCCGAAGGAGGCCCTTTTGTATTTGTGAATGCGACTTCATTTAGAAGCGCAGCGCTTGGGCGCGCATGACTTGGGGCAGGGCGCGCAGCTCGTCGAGCACGCTGTCGTCGACCGTTTGATCGACTTCGATCAGCGCCAGGGCTTCGCCGCCTTCTTCGGCGCGGCCCAGATTGAAGGTCGCGACGTTGATGCCGGCGTTGCCCAACACCATGCCGAGGCCGCCGATGAAGCCGGGCTTGTCGTGGTTGGTAAGGAACAGCATGTGCTCGCCCAACTTGGCATCCATGGAGATGCCTTTGATGTCGACGATGCGCGGCTCTTTCCCTGCGAACAACGTGCCTTTGACGCAACGCGTTTGCGATTCCGTGGTCACCGTGACGGTGATCAGGGTCTGGTATTCGGTCGGGCGTTCGTGGGTGATTTCGGACACGTCGATGTCGCGTTCCTTGGCGATCACGGGTGCGGAAACCATGTTGACGCCTTCCAACATCGGGCTCAACAGGCCTTGCAAGATCACTGCGGTGATCGGCTTGGTGTTGAGTTCAGCCGCATGGCCTTCGTATTCGATGCTCACCGATTGGATGCCCGACACCGTCACTTGACCGGCAAAGCTGCCCAGCTGTTCGGCGAGCTTCATGTACGGCGCCAGTTTCGGTGCGTCTTCGGCCGAAACGCTCGGCATGTTGAGCGCGTTGGTGACCGCACCGGTGAGCAGGTAGTCCGAAATTTGTTCGGCGATCTGCACCGCGACATTGACTTGCGCTTCGGTGGTGGATGCGCCCAGATGCGGGGTGCAGATGACGTCTTCGCGACCGAACAGCGGGTTGTCGACGGCGGGCTCGACTTCGAACACGTCCAACGCCGCGCCGGCAACCTTGCCGCTTTCCAAAGCTTCCAACAAATCGGCTTCAACCACCAAACCGCCACGTGCGCAGTTCACGATGCGCACGCCGTCTTTCATTTTGGCGAAGGCTTCTTTGTTGACGATACCGCGGGTGCTGTCGGTCATCGGGGTGTGCAGGGAAATGAAATCGGCGCGGGCGAACATTTCGTCCAGCTCGACCTTTTCCACGCCGATGTCTTGGGCGCGTTCGGGCGACAGGTACGGATCGTACGCGGCGACTTTCATCTTCATGCCGATGGCGCGGTCGGCAACCACGGAGCCGATGTTGCCCGCACCGATCAAGCCGAGCGTCTTGCCCATGACTTCCACGCCCATGAAGCGGGATTTTTCCCACTTGCCTGCATGGGTTGAGGCATTGGCCGCCGGGATTTGACGCGCGGTTGCCATCATTAAGGTGATGGCATGCTCAGCGGTGGTGATGGCGTTGCCGTACGGCGTGTTCATCACCACGATGCCTTTTGACGTCGCGGCAGCCTTGTCGATGTTATCGGTGCCAATACCGGCGCGGCCGATGACTTTTAGATTGTCGGCGGCGGCGATGATGTCGGCGGTCGCTTTGGTCGCGGACCGGATCGCGAGACCGTCGTATTCGCCGATGCACGCTTTCAGTTCGTCGGGCGTCATGCCCGGCTTGTAATCAACTTCGACGCCGCGCTCTTTAAAGATTTGTTCGGCGAGCGGGCTCATCTTATCGGAAATGAGAACCTTAACCATGGGGGCAGTCCTTTTCATCAATAGAAAATATGGGGAGGCTTAGAGGCCTGCTTTGATTTCAGCGAAGGCCCAATCGAGCCATGGCAAGAGTGCTTGCATGTCGGACGTCTCAATCGTGGCGCCGGCCCAGATGCGCAAGCCCTCCGGGGCGTCGCGGTATCCGCCGATGTCATAAGCGATACCTTCGCCGTCGAGCATCTTGACCAGCTTTTTCAGCTCGCCCGCCTGCACGTCGGCGTCCAACGCGGTGAACGCCGGGTCTTTGACCTTTAGGCACACCGAGGTGTTGGAGCGGATGGCTTTGTCTTCGGCCAGGAACGCGGCCCAGTCGGATGTTTCCACCCAGGCTTCGATAGCCGCCAAGTTGGCGTTGGAGCGCGCTTTGAGGCCGTCCAAACCGCCGACGCTTTCGGCCCACTTGAGACCATCCAGCGCATCTTCGACCGCAATCATCGACGGCGTGTTGATGGTTTCACCCTTAAAGATGCCGTCGATCAGCTTGCCGCCTTTGGTCATGCGAAAAATTTTCGGCAGCGGCCAAGATGGAGTGTAGCTTTCCAGACGCTCAACCGCGCGCGGGCTCAAGATCAACATGCCGTGCGCGGCTTCACCGCCCATGACTTTTTGCCAAGAGTACGTCACGACGTCGAGCTTTTCCCACGGCAGGTCCATGGCGAACGCGGCGGATGTGCTGTCGGCGAACGTCAGGCCTTCACGGTCATCGGGGATCCAATCGCCGTTCGGCGCTTTGACGCCGGACGTGGTGCCGTTCCAGGTGAAAATCACGTCGCGGGAAAAATCAACCGCGCCAAGATCTGGAATTTGGCCGTATTCGGCGGTCGTGACTTTGACGTCGTCCAGCTTCAACTGCTTGGTGACGTCCGTCGCCCAGCCAGCGCCGAAGCTTTCCCAGACCAACAGCTCAACGCCACGTGCGCCGAGCATCGACCACATGGCCATTTCCACGGCGCCGGTATCGGATGCAGGCACGATGCCGATCTTATAATCGTCCGGCACGCCCAAAATGGCGCGGGTGCGGTCAATGGTCTCAGCGAGCTTAAGCTTGCCCGGACCGGACCGGTGCGAACGACCCGTGAGGGCGTCGGAAAGTGCGTCCACGGTCCAGCCGGGACGTTTGGCGCAAGGGCCGGAGGAAAAATTGGGGTTGGCCGGACGGATGCCCGGTTGCGTGTTGGTCATAAAAAAACTCCCTTCTCAACACAGTGACGAAGGAAGCTTTAAAAAACGCGACATGGGCGGAAACAAAGATCGTTCACGCGCATAATCGGTCTTCAAAAGTAGCCCTTCGCCTGACGGCAGAAGGGTCGCGACCCGTTGGGAGGTCGTGGCCCACAGTCCCTATACCCGATTCTTGCTGCGGTGCACAAGAAGATTCAGGGTCTGTGAACATGATTGTTTTCAGAACTCAACCAAAAACGCCCGTAAGGCCTTCATTCGTAATGTTTAGGCGAAATAATCCGGCAAAGCTTTCTGCAGTTTGGGGAGCATGACGGTATCGAAGTGGTAGCGGCTTAACAGTTGTTCGGAGCTGAGCTTACCCAACTCGTCGCCAAGGGAGTCCTTGAACGCCTGAAAGTGTTCCGGGTCGCGCATGCTGAGTTTACGGGCCTCACCTTGCACTTGGCCTGTGTGTTCGGTCGCCAACACGAAATGTGTATCGAAGATGCTGTCAAAGTGTTGACCGTCATAACCAAGGTTCACGCCGCCGACCAACGGCTGATATTCTTCTCGAAGGCCTTGCATTTGTGCGAACAGTTTTTCGATGTCTTCGATTGAGGCGGCAATTTTTTTGCTCAGCTCTTCAAACCCCGGATCCTTGCCGTTCAATATGGCTTCGAGAAATTTCGCTTGAGGATGGCTGACGCTTTCACCCTTGCCCCATCCTCTGACATGATAAGTTCCGTCCGGCGAACGCATGATTTGAGCCATATCGATGATCGGCACGCCACTGTCCGCAAAAAGTTGACGCATCTGAGCTAACGCCGCCCCCATTTGTTCGGCTTTGAAGCTGGATTTATCCCAAAATTCCAGCATCACCTCACGCTGGGCTTCGTACTGGGCGGTGCGCTCTGTTTCTTTGAGCAGGAATTCAGCGCCACGTGGATCGATCAATCTGGCATAAGTGGCCGGAGAAGCGCCTTCATTGACCCGGATAATGTGTTGCGCAAAATTTGCTTCGACCGGCGCCGCGCGCAACTTGGTTTTGCTTGCCGTGTTTGGCGTTTGTAAAAGCATCGTGGCTTGGTCTACTGATGTGGTCACAACCGGCCTCCTCCTGAACAGTTTCAACCGACCAAGCAAGAAGCGTTCCATTTACGAGAAAGTATTTTATGCGCAACAACAATGAGTTGAAAGTGCGGGTCGCCTGGGCGCAGCGGCACAACTTGCCGCAAAGGGGAAAATAATGCCGGACGGCTCAGGCCGTTCAGTCGGCAAACACGTCGATACCGATGCTGGTGAGCAGCAGATGCTGCTGCCCTGCCGATATTTGCAGTCCCCGGTAGGCTTTCACGGACGTCAAATCAAATCCGTCCAAGGATGAGCCGCGAAGGTCGCCTCCCGACAGGTCGCTGTCTTTAAAATCGACGCCGTAAAGGTTGCAATCCGCAAACTCTGTGCTGACCAAAATCGCAGAGGACAAATCTGCATCGCTGAGATCGCAGTCTTTGATCACGCACGTCGATAGGTCGACTTCACGCATGACCGCATCCATCAAGGAGCATGCATTGAACGTCGCCAGATTGCGTTTCAACTTACCAAAATCTCGCGAGAAATTCGCTTTCTCAACCTGGAAGCCGACCATTTTACACTCTGAGAATTCGACATCATACGCGTAACTTCCAAACAGCCCCCCGACAGAGAGATCGCAGGACATAAAGCGCGCGGAGTCCAAATCGCAAAATCGAAAAACGGTGGCCTCGGTGGTCTCAGCGTTGAAAAAATGGCAATTTTCAAACACCGCCTCACGCAAATTACAGCCCGTGAACACACAGTTCATAAACTGACAATCGCGCCATTCAGATCCACGCAGCGCATCCCCCTTGATGTGCACGTCGCGCACCACGCACCGCTCAAAGCCATACTCATCATCGCTTTCCAGGTTTTCAAACGCCAGATTTGAAAGATCGATCCCTTCAACATAGCCGTTGCCGGCCAACAGCTCATTGATTTCATCGTGGGATGGGTACATCACGCTATCCAACATTTTCACACCTATTGAAGCGGCGGCTTAGCAGAGGGCAGCGGGTGCGGCTTGCCCGTCCACGGGTCCGCACATTTTTTGCAGTCTTGCTTACCCTTGGTGATGTGCTTGAACGGTTCCGACCAGCCTTCGGACCAGATTTTACCGTTTTTGAAAGCGTCGTCGAAGTAGTCTTCCAACTGTTTGCGCTTCCACGGCAGGCCTTCATTGAAAAACTTACAAAAGCTGGCTTCGTCTTGCAATTCAGCGGGCGTCCCCGCATGGCCGCGCGCCTTGCGCAGTTTGACGCCCATGGCGAAGCCCAGCCCCAAACCGGCGGTGTCGGTGGGGTTGTCCGCACCCTCACCGGGTTTCTTTTTGCCGATCACGTTCACCCCGGCGGCGAGGACCCGCGCCGTGAAGCCCAGGTACGCCACCCAGAACCCTAAGATGATGTTGCCGAGCTCTGACCGATCGATGCAATGGCCGCACAGCCACACGGAATGTTCACACCCGGACGGACAGTTGGCGGTTTTGAACTCCATCGACTTGTATTGGATGCTGAGGCCGCGTTTCCACACCCAAACGATCCACAGCGCGGGCACAAAATTCGCGCGGACTTGATCCAGGTTGATGCGGTGGCGTTCCATTTCCTTGCAGAACCATTCACTGACGTCGGGGCCGCATTTTTTTTCCGGCTGACGCTTATCGTCCGCAGCGGCTAAACCTTGAGCCGCACCTTCACCATCGGAGTCCAAATCCGCACCGAGAAAACGAACCGGGTCATCCTCGCCAACAGCAACATCCATGACATCGCGCCAATCGCCGGTTTCAGCGACCTCGGCCAGCAACGCGTCAAGTGGTGGGCAATTATGATTTTCATTTTGCATATCGGACCCCCGTGCTCTGGTTCAGCAAAACCCTTTGCAAACAACGTGCTCAAAACAGTGACGCACGGCCAATCCGTTTGTGAACAAAAAAATAGAAAATGTCGGACCTTAGAGCCCATAATACCAAGGCACAAACACGCTAAACACCGCCCAGATCAGCAAGATCAGCGGCACGCCGGCGCGGGCGAAATCGGTAAACCGGTAGTGCCCCGGAGCCATCACCAGCAAGTTGGTTTGATAACCGATGGGCGATGCGAACGAACAGTTCGCGGCGAACACCACCGCCACCGCGAACGCTTCAACGGGCGCATTGATGGAAATCGCCAAGTCCACCGCGATGGGCGTAAACAGCACCGCCATGGCTTTGGAACTGATCACATTGGTCAGCACCACCATGGTGATAAAAAAGATCGACAGCACAGTCCGCGGCCCCGCGCCGTCAAACATGCCCATCACCATATTCGCAACAAAGTGCGCGCCGCCGGTGGCGTGCATGGCTGCGCCCATCGCCAACGCGGCGGGGATCATGGTGAGGATTTTGGTGTCCACGGCGCGAAACGCTTGGCGGATGTTCAACACCCCCAGGCCGACCATCGCCGCGGCCCCGGTCAACCCGGCGATGACGATCGGAACCAAGCCCGTAGCCGCCGCGCCGACGACGCCCAACAACACAATCGCCGCGCGCTTGGCGTGATGATGGGCGGGCAGTTCCGCCGCCGACCATTCGATCAGCAGCACGTCTTGATTGGTGCGCAAGGCTTGCACATCGACGGGGCTGCCTTGCACCAGCAACACATCGCCCGCCTGCAAACGGATTTCGGTCATGCGTGTGCGGATCATGCGCGAACGCCGCTGCACCCCCAACACGATGCAGTGGGTTTTAAAGCGAAACCCCACTTGCGGCAGCGTCTGGCCGATGATGCGTGAAGCCGGCGGGATCATCGCTTCGGCCATCACCCGTTCGCCGCCATGCCACGGGGTCGGGCTGTCATCGAGTTCACCGTCGGGAAGATTGCCTTCGCTTTGGTCCATCTCGGCAGGCTTATGACCCGCCGTGAACGGCACCACGCCGCCGCTGGCGCCTTCCAAATCGGGGTAGAGACCTTGAGCATCCCGCGCCAAGGCCTCTTGAATTTCCTTGCGCGTGGCGGCGACCACCAACACGTCGCCGGCGCGGGCGTCATATTCTTCAAACGGCGGCAAGATGGCTTCTTCTTCACGTTGAACCATGCGCAAAGTCATGTTGCCAAGGGCCGGAAAAATACCGCCGACAGCCCTTTCGCCGACCAAATGCGAAGATGCGCCTACGGTCACTTGGGCGATGTATTGCTTGCCCCCGGTCTGGCCGCCGACCAAGCTTTCGGCCATGCCTTCACGACGCGGCAACAGCAACGGCGCAATAACCAACAGATAGACCAACCCCACACCGGCCAACACCAAACCCGGTACGGTGAAATCGAAAAACCCAAACGGTTCGCGATCAATGCCGATCAACGCGGAATTCACCAACAAGTTCGAGCCCGACCCGATCAATGTGGTCATACCGCCCAAAATGGCGGCAAAACTCAGCGGCATCATCAGCTTGCTCGGCGCCATGTCGAATCGATCCGCCAGCGCCTGCATGATGGGAATAAAAATCACCACCACGGGAATGTTGTTGAGAAAACCGCTGACCAGCGTGGCGGTGAGCAACACCGCCAAAATCGACACCCAACTGGCGCCGCCACAGCACCCCAGCACAAAATGCGCCGCAACATCCAAAACGCCGGTGCGCACCATGCCCTGGCCGATCACCAACAAGGCCAAAACCGTGATCAACGCAGGGTTGGAAAAGCCCGACAGCAAAACCTCGGGCGACAGGACGTTGTCTACCACCCCGGTGGGGCCGGAACCTTGAATGGGGAAGGCGTAAAAAAAGATCATCAAGATGCACAGAACGCCCAGCGACGTCACCTCAATCGCCACCTTTTCCCACGCATACAGCGCAAAAGCGGCGACGATGACGAAAAACGTCATCCACATCTGAAAATCGGCTGCGGCCATCGCACTAGCGTGCATGGTTTCCCCTTCTGTCCATCCCCCAACGTCCACTCTTAATGTTGACGTTCAGGGTGGAATTGACAAGGGCGAAAACGCTTAACCGAACAGCAGGCTTTGAGGATAAGGCACCGGCTGGCGGTTTTCCAGCAACATCCAGCCGCGCACGATGCGGATCACGTACCATAGTGGCAGAACCCACAGCAAAAACATGCCTACACCGACAACCCATGTCAGCAAACCAACCAAGATCAGCAACAATCCGCCCCAAAAGGTGCGGATCAAGAACGTGTAATGGCTCTGCAGCCAAGACGGCGCTTCCCCGCGCGCCACGTAGGCGAGAATCAAGCCGATCAGCATGGGAAAGCCGGTAACAGATGCGATGGCGTACAGCACATAGGTCAGGCGCGGCATGCTCAGCGGGTGGGAAAGTACGTCCGACAGGTCGTCAAAACCACTGCTCTCGGTACTCTGTGGCTTGGCGTCAGAGCCGGGGGGAATGATTTCGGGCTCAGGCTGTCCATTGCCGTCGTTCATCTATGCACCTGTTATCTGTTGAAGCTTGATTTGATATAGTCGCGTTTTGCGCCCGCGCCATCCTCCCCATAGGCAAAACGCATAACTTGTCATATCGTTGTCGCCGCTAAACCAAGGGAGCAAACGCAGGTGACATGGGGGGTTAAACATTTTTGCACCGCAATCGGAAGCATCGTCTTAGCTGTGATGTTGTCGACAAGTCTCGGCAAAGCCCAAAGTCTCGGCGACATCGACGTCAAGATTGCGGTCCTGGCCTTTCGCGGCAAAGCCGAAGCCATGCAACAATGGCAGCCGACCGCAGATTATTTATCTGATCGTGTGAAAGGGCGTACGTTCAGCATCATACCGCTGACCTTGACGGAAATGCAGAGCGCGGTCGAAAACGAAGCTGTTGATTTTATTTTGACCAATCCTGGAAATTACGTGGATCACGAAGCCGCCCGTGGCGTCGCGCGCATCGCCACCATCAGGCCCAACACCCACCAAAAAACGGATTCCTTGGGCGCCACCATCTTCACCCGCAACGTCGACAACGGCATTGAAACGATACGCGACTTACGGGACAAACGATTCATGGCTGTCCGCGAAAACGCCTTTGGCGGGTTTCAGATGGCGTGGCGTGAAATGCAGGCCGAGGGGCTCAACCCGTTCAAAGACCTCGCCGACTTGATTTTTGTCGGCTTCCCCCAAGACAAGGCAGTCGAAGGCGTGCTCGCCGGAGATGCGGATGCGGGCACCGTGCGCGCAGGGGTTTTGGAAAACCTCGCCGAGACCGGCGTAATCAAGCTTTCGGACCTGCGTATTCTCAATCCCCAGAACGTGCCCGGTTTTCCCTTTGCCTTGAGCACCCGGCTTTATCCCGAATGGCCGTTTGCAAAGCTCAAGAACACTCCGGAGATGCTCGCTCAGCAGGTGGTCATTGCGCTGCTCGGCATGCCCACCGACCACCCTGCCGCCTTCATCGGCGATTATGCGGGCTGGACCGTGCCGCTGGATTATCAACCCGTTCACGAACTGTTTAAGGAACTCCACATCGGCCCCTACGATCTGCCAGTAGAGATCAAGCTGTCGGACTTGCTCGAACAGTATTGGCAATGGGGCGTATTCGCCGGTGTGCTGATGGGGATCGCGATCTTGTGGGTGGTGCGGGTCGAGCATCTGGTCGCTGAACGCACGGCCGAGCTATCCCACGCCAACGCCGAATTGGAAACCCAAATCTTTGAACGCAAACGCGCCGAAGACAACGCCCGCCAACGCCAGAACGAACTGGCGCACGTGTCGCGCGTCAACACCATGGGTGAGCTGACCGCAAGTTTGGCGCACGAAATCAACCAGCCGCTATCGGCCATCGCCAATTACGCCACCGGCAGCGTGCGGCGCTTGGACCTCGACACCATTTCGCCCAAAGACTTGCATGGGGTTCTCTCCACCATCGCAGCGCAAGCGGAACGCGCTGCGGAAGTGATCCGCCGCGTGCGCGCGTTTGTGCGTAAGGGCGAGCTGTCGTTGGAAACTCAGAACATCAACGCCATCGCCCGCGAAACCATCGAAATCACCCACGCCGAAGCCGAACGTCAAAACATCGAACTGGAGTGCACCTGTGGCGCTGGCTTGCCCCCGGTGGTCGTCGATAAGGTTCAAATCGAACAAGTGCTTCTGAATCTGATCGGCAACGCCATGGATGCACTGCAAGACAGCAACAAGAGCCCCAAAACCATCGTTATCGCTACCCGCCTCGGCGATCAAGGCGATGTCATTTGCGAAGTCCGAGACAACGGACCCGGCCTATCCGAAACCGCGAACGATCTCCTTTTCGAGCCGTTTTATTCGACCAAGCCCAACGGCATGGGTATGGGCTTGTCGATCAGCCGCTCCATCATCGAAGCCAGCGGCGGACATCTGTCGGTAGAGGTTGACGCAGACGGTGCGACCGTACTCAAATTCAGTCTGCCAGGCGCGCCACAGCCCACCGCCCCGTCCTCCACCAAGATGGAAACTCGACATGTCTGATAAACCGATGGACGACAAGACGATCTTTGTCGTTGATGACGATAAGGCGGTGCGCGATTCATTGAGCTGGCTGATTTCGTCGGTAGGACTGCACGTTGAAACCTTCGGCTCCGCCCAAGACTTTCTCGACGTCTACGACCCAACACGCCCCGGCTGCTTGCTGGTGGACGTGCGCATGCCGGGCATGAGCGGTTTGGAGCTGCAAAAACGTCTCGCCGAAAACCCGCATTGCTTGCCCGTGATCGTCGTCACCGGGCACGGCGATGTGCAAATGGCGGTGCGCGCCATGAAAGACGGCGCGTTCGATTTCATCGAAAAGCCTTACAACGATCAAATCTTGCTCGACCTGGTGCAAAAAGCCGTGCGCGAATGCGAACGCCGCCGCACCCAAGTGACCAGCCATCAAGAAATCCAAGATCTTATCGACACCCTAACGCCGCGCGAACGCCAAGTCATGGATATGATCGTCGCCGGCAACACCAACAAGCAAATCGCCTACGCTTTGGACATCAGCGAAAAAACCGTCGAGGCACACCGCGCCAAGGTGATGGAAAAACTACAAGCAAGCTCGCTGGCCGACCTGATCCGCAAGTCCTTGACCGCCAAGGCGTGATCGCCCTTCCCTAAGCTGCATAAGGGTTTCCCCCAATACTTCCGACCGCTTGAATGCTGTAAGACTCCTGGGTCGGGTCGGAGCGCAAAACAACAACAAAAAGCCTCCACCCTCACTGCAACACAATGCCTAGGGAGGGCAACATGCGCGTACTGGGATTAATCTGTTCTTCGATTGTGGCCCTGATGCTGATTGTCGGCAACGTCGCCACCGCCGATGCGACTGAACGCTACGGCAAACAAAAAGTCGTTTATCACGTCAACTATCCAGGTGGCGAAGGCGACAAAGCCTACTTGGGCGCAATGCGCAACATTCAAAACCACATCAACGCCGTGGGTGCGGAAAACATGGATCTCAAAGTTGTGATCCATGGCAATGGCATTGGCCTTTTGCAACACGCGAAAGACGCTGGCAAGGTGCAAACCGCCGTCGCCAACCTGCGTTCGCAAAACACCAGTTTCCAGGTCTGCGCCAACACGCTCAAAGGCAAAAAGATCGGCCTTGATGAGCTTTATGAAGTGTTCGACGAAGACGTCGTGCCGTCCGGCGTGGCGGAACTCTCTCGCCTTCAGCAGATGGGTTACACCTACATCAAACCTTGAGTAAGCCTCGCGTCTTTCGCCTGAGAGACGCAGACCAGCCCCCCATCCGTTCCCCCACTCGAATGGCGGGGCTGGTCCTCTCTTCGTGTTTGTTTTGAGACGGAACGAAATCTATGAAAACCAAGACTGATGTGCGCAGGCGGGATGTATTGAAAATCACCGGCGCGGGAGTCTGCGCTGTGGCCCTCGCCCCTTTGACCGCCAACGCCACACCACAAAGCGTCCAAGAAGAAATCGACAAGCTGTCGGATGGCAAGGCGCTGATAGACGATGGCCGGGTCCAACTGACCCTGCCCGAAATTGCTGAAAACGGCGGCACAGTCCCCCTCACGGTGAGTATCGACAGCCCCATGAGCGCCGAAGACCACATCAAAGCCGTGCACGTTTACGCCGACGGCAATCCGTTGCCGGAGATCGCGAGCTATTACCTCGGCCCGTTTAACGGCAAGGCTGAATTGTCCTTGCGCATCCGCTTGTCGAAAACGCAAAACGTGGTGGTGGTGGCCGAAACCAGCACGGGCGAAACTTGGGTCGGACGCAAACCCGTAAAAGTAACCCTGGGCGGTTGCGGAGGTTGAGAGAAGAAATTATGGCGACAAAAAACATCAAACCCCGCGTGCGGGTGCCGAAAAAACTCACCAAAGGTCAAGTGTTTGAAGTCAAGACCCTGGTATCGCATCGCATGGAAACGGGCTTGCGCAAAGACAAAGAAACCGGCGAGACCATTCCCCGTGACATCATCCGCGCATTGAGCGTGACCTACAATGGCCGTCAGGTTCTCTACTCTATCTGGCACACCGCCATGTCGGCCAATCCCTACAGCTCGTTCTATGTGCGCGCCGAAGACAGCGGCACCATGACCTTCACCTGGACCGACAGCGCCAATCAAACCTATACCAAGGACGTGAGCATCAACGTCACGGGGTGAATGACAGCAGCTCTATCACACCACTTTGTCAAATTTCTTTCTTTTAAGCGCCTGATGCAACTCAATTTGATCGAGGGTTTGCTCAACCATATTGATCGCGCCGAGAGATGAAGATTTCATCGCGATTTCCAAATACTTTTGGATAACCGTCGAAGACGCATGACCTGTTGTTTTGATTTTGTGATCGTTTGCAGTTTTCATTGACTGCGCCTCGGTCTTTGCTTTTTCGATTTGCGCCAACATATGAAGCAAATCTGCGATGTGCTTTTCTTCGTTTTTACAGCCCTCTGTGTGAGCGCAAGCCGTTTCAGGTTTGGTTTTTTTAATCTTTGCGCTCATGTCCTCATGGTACTGAGACGGGAAAAAATTCCAGCGCTTTTGGTATGACGATTTTCTGTTGTCATCTGACATCGTTAACGCTCACATTCTGTGTGCAATATTTTCAGCGGTACTCAGTGGCCAGCCATACGGGCTGCTCACGCTAACGAAAGTCTTAGTCTGCTTGTAGGGAGTGCGCTCCCCCCAGATGGGGTATTGCTTATAAAAATTAAGCCTAAGCCGGAAAGCTAATTGCGTGATATACCTGCCATCCCGGCAAGGCTTGTGCTAACCAAGGCCACCAGATCCGCCTGACCGACGGTTTCGGTTTTTTGGTACAGCGTTTTGGTTTGCGTGCGCACGGTTTGCACACTCACACCACGCGCATCCGCAATATGGGCAATCGACACCCCCTGGCTCATGCGAATGGCAATATCGGCTTCCGCCGCCGATAGATTGTACAGGACCGACAAGACCTCAGGCACGACCATGCGCGGCGTATCGATATCACGCATAAAAACGGCGGCACACGGCGACGATGAACCCAACACGTCCCCGGGGGGCGCATATCGGACCGGCGTGACCAACACCTCAAGCACACCATGGGCGTCATCAATGCGCAAAGCTCCGCCTGGGGTACGGTTTTCTCCTCGTGATGCCGCGACGGCATTTTGGATCATGTTTTTCAACTCTGTATTGGCTTGGCTGTGCTGAACGCACAAGCCCCCCTTTGGCGCCAGCACCGCTGAGCGGTCTTGCAAAAGCCTTTCCGCCTGATCCGTTTGGAAAAGAATTTTCCCGTCTTGTGTACAGATAAACACAGCCGTTCCCATGCGCGACAATGCCTGTTCCATGCACGCGGCTCGCCCTTGCAGGTCGCCAAATCGTTTTCTCAAATGCATGAACTGCTTTAGGTGGGGAACAAGTTGGTTCAGCTGGCTTAAAGTCGTCTGTTCGTAACGCCCCTGATCAGGCCTACGCGCGCCCGCAAAATGGACATAATGCGAAGACTGGGGCACATCGAACATCACCCCCATGCCATGGCGAACCCCCAAGCGCATGGCGAAATCGTTATAACCTTCGGTCTTCATCAGCGCATGGTCGGGATAGATTTCGTGACTGGCATGAAACGTAGATTGAGGCAAAGACATCAGGCCGATGGACCACACATCGTGCTGGTAATAATAATCCATGTACGCTTTCATGCCCGCTTCGCCGAAGCCCCATTGGTAGACATCAAGGACCCGGAGATCAGCTGAATCGCGAATAGATAAAAATCCGAAATGAGAATTATAGGACGTTTTAAAACGACGCATAAATTCTTCAAGCGCGCCCGGTTCGTCAACGGCCCGATAGAGGAAATGAATCAGTTCCCCATTGTCGATTGGATTGGTCATTCTGCACCCATCATTTCGTCGGGCCATTCTGCCCGCCCCCCCAAGCCTGAGACATTCACACATAGGTTTTCCATGCCAATCTCAAACCAGTAGCTGCACTATACATACCACCCATAAGAGAATCCATATAGGCATAGAGAACATTTTGGCCCTGAGCGATAAACTTGCAGGCGTATAATGCTGGGATATTTGTCATATTATTGTCATTTGCATAGCGTTCTGGACGCCGTATTTTCACGACAGATTTCGTTACAACCTTGGACATACAATGACAAAAATCGCATTCCTCGGCCTTGGCCATATGGGCAAAGGTATGGCTTTGAATTTGCTCAAAGCCGGCCACGACCTCACCGTTTGGAACCGCACGCCGGACAAAACGATTCCCCTTGCGGACGCGGGCGCGCACACGGCGCCAACCCCGGCCCAGGCTGTTGAAGGAGCTGAAATCATCATCACCATCCTCGGCGATGATCGCTCTTCCGAACAGATCTGGCTGGGCCAAGACGGCATTCTTTGCGGTGACATGGCAACAGACGCCATCGCGATAGAAAGCACCACCGTATCGCGCGATTGGATGATGACGCTGGGAAACCGCTGCGTCGAAGCCGGGCTGCGGTTTTTGGATTGCCCGGTCACCGGCGGCCCGCCGGGTGCGAATGCGGGTAGCCTGACCATGTTGGTGGGGGGCGAAACCTCAACCCTATCTGAGGCCACGTCCGTGTTAGACGCCTATTGCAAACACATTTATCACTTCGGCCCCGTCGGGGCTGGTACCGCTTACAAATTGATCGTCAACACCATCGGTGCGGTCCAAGCCGCCGCCGTCGCCGAAGGCATCGCCATCGCGCGCGAAGCTGGACTGCCGCTGGATATGGTCGCCCAGGCCCTGGGCACCGGATCGGTCGCCAGCCCCATGACCACCTACATCGCCCCGTGCATGGCCCAAGACCAACACGACGACGTGCGCTTTGCCGCGCAGTGGCGCTCCAAAGACGCACATTATGGTGTGAACATGGCGCACAGCCTCGGCTGCGCCACGCCGGTTTTCGATGCGGCAACCGCCCTGTTCAAGAGCGCCATAGACGAAGGCTTAGGCCCCCTCAACGAAAGCGTCATCGCCCGCATGGTGACAAAAACGTAAAGCTTTCCTAAACGACATCACAAACAAGCGTGTCTTTCACAACCCTCAGCAACGTTTGCATCGGTGATGAGCGCCGCATCAGGAAAACGATTTCACGAACAGATGTCTCGCTGGCGGGAAGTTCGCTCACCACCAAGCCCGAATGTCTTTGGCGAAGTCCCGACCATTCGGGAACAACGGCGATGCCGAGCCCTTGCTCAACAAGGATGGCAATCGTTTCCAAAGAATCCAGTTCGCAAAGCACACGTATCGGAGCCTTCTGCCGGGAAATCCAATTCCAAGCCACAAGCCCACCCCATGAATGTTTATCGTACACGATCAACGGCTTTTCACCGATCAGGTCTGCGGGCGGTTGTCCGGCGTGATCGGCACTGACAAGGATAAGCCTTTGTCGGGCAATGACATGGCACTGCACGCTTTTGGGCAACCCAAAGGGCGGTGCGACGGTGATGGCACCATCAATGGCGTCATCCAACAATAGATCATAAAGATGCGACGACGTGCCGGGTATCACGCTCAGGTCGGCGTCTGGCGCCGTTTGCGCAATCTGACGCACAACGCCCGGAACAAAATCCGTTAGCCCCGTTGAAATGGAACCAAGACACAGCGGGCCGCTCATCCCCGTCGGATCAAGGTCCGATTTCAGCAAGCGGCTTTCTTGCACCAGCACCCGCGCGCGCGCAAGGAGCTTAAGGCAAGCCTCCGTCGGATGAGCCTTGTGGCCACTGCGCGACAAAAGCGACTGTCCGACTTCGTTTTCCAACGCCCGAACGCGCTGACCGACCGCTGCTGGCGTCAAGTTCTGCAAACGTGCCGCTGCGGCGATTGATCCGCTTTCAACCACGGCAATCAGGCTTTCAAGAAACCTCGTATCCAATACATTTTCTTTCGGTTTAATATTATAAAAGATGTTTTTTATTTATGTATAGGGGCGCTAGGGTTTTGGCAACCCATATGGAGGACCCCATGGCACACGACATGATCGAGCAATTTTCAGAAGTAGAAGCCCAGCGGATTACCGACCTCAAACTGCCTGGGCGAAATGGCACTGGCGGCCTGGACGCACGCCAAGCCGATATCGATCTTCTTTCTGTCGCGCCACCGGGCTATATGGACACCACCCACTTCGACACGGTGCGTTTCGCGCCGCCCAATTGGGCGCTGCAACGCTTTACGCAAGCCGCACAAAATGGCGCGCTTGCGTATACCGGATATCGCGGCAACGAAGAGGTTCTTGAAAAAGTTGCCGCCAACGTCAGTACATTTATGGGTGTCAGCGTCGATCCCAAACGCAATATCCTTCTGACGCCGGGAACGCAATCGGCACTTTTCGCGGTTTTGTCGGCGCGCATAAATCCGGGTGACCGCGTCGCGGTTATGGACCCGGACTATCTGTTCACAGCCCGCATTTTGCGTTTTTTGGGTGCGGATGTCGGGTATGTGCCCCTAGTGCTATCAGATGGTCGATACGAACCTGGCCTCGACAAGATGGAGGCTGAGTTTGCCAAAAACAAAACGCGCCATTTGGTGTTTTCTCACCCAAACAACCCAACCGGTGCGGTGTATTCGAAACAGGTTCTCGGCTCCATTGGGGAACTTGCCAAAACGTATGGCGTATCCGTTTGTGTCGATGAGCTCTATGCGCGGCTGGTATATGACGATGGTGCGTTCAATCATCTGGCGGCCAATGACGGTCTTTTTGACCAGACGGCGACACTGCTTGGGCCCAGCAAAACAGAATCTTTAAGCGGCTATCGTCTCGGCATTGTCGTCGGCAGTGAAAAACTCATACAAGCGGTGGAAAACGTCTTGTCCATAACGTCGCTGCGCGCCCCCGCTTATGCGCAACATATATTGCCATACTGGCTGGCCGAAGACGGCACGTGGCTGCAAAGCCTACTGCACGATTTCAAGGGGCTGCAAAAGATGACCGTCGATGCTTTGGCGTCGCTGGCGTGGTTGAAACTCCACCCCCAACAGGGCACCGCCTATTTATGGCCAGATGTATCGGCCTTGGGCTTGCCCGATGCCGTCATCGCCAAAGCCCTGCTTGAAAAAGCCGGGGTTCTCATCAGTCCCGGTTACCAATTCGGGCCGGGCGCAAATGGGCATATGAGAATTTGTTATGCACGCGATGAAAAGCTTTGGGCGCAGGCCCTGGAACGGATTGTAAGCGTCCTTGATGGTCTCGCCACCGCTCAAGGCCTTAAAACATGAAATACGCCGTACAAACGCCACACGCTCCCCCGCCAGCGGGCACTTACAGTCAGGCCATCGCCGCCACGGGAAAATTGATTTTTATCGCGGGCCAAACGCCGCGACGTGCAGATGGGACCCGGCTCATTGGCGCCAGCTTTAACGATCAAGCCGTGCAAACCATGGAAAACCTGAAAGCCGTGGCCGAGGCCGCAGGGGGAACGCTTGAGGCCCATTGCGTTAAGGTGACCGTGTATCTGAAAAACCTTGATGATCGATTTGTGTTCGACAAGATTTTTGCCGGATACGCCGGCGAGGTCCCCCCCGCACGGGCCATCGTGCAATCGAACTTCGTTGACTTTGACATCGAGGTTGATGCAATCCTCGCAATCTAATTTTCTGTTGGACGAGCCATATGAGCGAAAGTTACACATCATGAGCAATACAATCGCGTTCGTATCGCGGATTGGCGACGACGAACAACACAAGTGGCTACTCGCATTGCAAGCCGCCTTGCCGGATCAGCGCATCGTTACCATCGATCAGATGAGCGATGATGATAAGCACCGGGCTGAAGTGGCGATTGTCGCCAACCCGGACCCGGCGGACCTTTCGCGGCTGCCCAACCTGAAATGGGTGCAAAGCCTGTGGGCCGGTGTGGAACGCATGATCAGTGAGCTTCCCGACACCACGTTTTCGATTGTCCGCATGACCGATCCGCAACTGGCGGCCACGATGGCCGAAGCGGTATTGGCGTGGACGTTGTATCTACACCGCGACATGCCGCGCTACCGTGAGCAACAGAGCCAAAAGCTGTGGCTTCAACACGACGTTGCACTGCCCGGCGAGCGCACGGTTGGCCTGCTCGGCCTCGGTCATTTGGGGCAATGCGCTGCGGCCAAACTTGTTGCTCAAGACTTTCGCGTTTGCGGCTGGCGACGTTCAGCGTGCCAAGTGGACGGCGTTGAAACATTTTCCGGGGACGCTGGCCTAGATGAAATGCTGGCGCAAACCGACATCCTCGTCTGCCTGCTACCGCTCACTGATCAAACGCGGGGGGTGTTGAACGCCAAGCGGCTGGCGCTGCTGCCCGAAGGTGCTGCGCTGATCAATTTCGCGCGTGGGCCGATTGTCGATGACAGCGCATTGATCCATAGCCTCGATAGCGGCCATCTGCGTCACGCGGTTTTGGACGTCTTCGACACAGAACCCCTGCCCGCCGACAATCCCTATTGGAGCCACCACAAGGTCACCGTGCTGCCGCACATCTCAGCCCCAACCAACCGCACCACGGCCTCCGCCATCGCTGCCGACAACATCGGAACCTTCCTGCAGTCGGGCAGTATCCCCGCCGGAGTGAACCGCGAAACTGGGTATTGAATACAACCTAAGCGCGCCCGTTGAAAATTAAATTGCGGCGCGATACCGGCCCGCATAGACTACCTTAAGTGTGTGCGGGCATTGATGTATTCTCGCATCGAATGAAGCGTTGTTATGTGGGGAAACGTGAAATGAGCAAAACAATTGTTCGGGTGCTGGCGGTAATTGGCTTGACCTTGGGGTTAAGCGCGTGTGGCGTCAATGCGATCCCCACCAAAGACGAAGCCGTCAATGCAAGCTGGAGCCAGGTTCTCAACCAGTACAAGCGCCGCGCCGATCTGATCCCCAATTTGGTGAGCGTGGTCAAGGGCTACGCGGCTCATGAAAAAGATACCCTGACTGCGGTTATCGAGGCGCGAGCCAAAGCCACTCAAACCAACCTGCCTGCCGACATTCTCACCAACCCTCAGGCCTTTCAGGCTTTTCAGCAAAACCAAGGCGCGCTGTCTTCAGCCCTGTCGCGGTTGATGGTGGTGATCGAGCGCTATCCCGACTTGAAGGCCAACCAGAACTTTCTCGCCCTTCAGTCCCAAGTTGAAGGCACGGAAAACAGACTTTCCGTGGCCCGGCGCGACTACATTTTGGCCGTACAGAATTACAACACCGAAATTCGCACCTTCCCCGGTCGCATCTGGGTGTCGGTTCTCTATGGCGATGCCGTGCCCAAGCTAAACTTCACCGTCGATGAGCCGAACCTTTCCAAACCGCCTGTCATTAAGATGTAGGCGCGCATGACCGTGTTCAGAAGCCTCCTCATCGCCCTTGTGCTGGTTCCACTTTGGGCTGGCGCTTCATTTGCCGCTCAACTGAACTTTCCGTCCTTGAGCGGGCGGGTGGTCGATGGGGCTAACGTTCTGTCCCAAGGGGCTGAGCAGGAATTGACCGCTCTGCTGGCCGCACATGAAACGGCGACATCGGATCAAGTCGTCGTCGTCACAGTGACGTCTTTGCAAGGTGTCAGCATCGAAGAGTTCGGGGTCGCCTTAGGCCGTCATTGGGGCATCGGTCCAAAAGATCGCAACGCGGGCGTGGTGTTCCTGATCGCCCCCAAAGAACGCAAGGTCCGCATCGAAGTGGGCTATGGATTGGAGGCGGTTTTAACCGACGCCCTCGCGCGCACCATCATCGATCAAAAGATTTTACCGCGCTTTCGCAAGGGCGACATACAGGGCGGCATTGTTGCCGGCGGCAAAGCGATTGTTGGGGTTCTCGCTGGAAATCCAGATGCCGAAAAGCAGCAGCCCCGCGAGAGAAGAGAGACATGGCTCAGCTGGTTTGTCAGCTTTCTTTTTGGAGCTTTTTTTCTAACCAATTTTCTTGTGTTTCTCTTTGGCGGGTATAAGGGCGGCAGCGATGATGGCTATGGCGGTGGATTTGGTGGCGGATTTGGCGGCGGCGGAAGCTTCGGCGGCGGAAGTTTCGGCGGCGGCGGCGGCAGCTTCGGCGGCGGTGGCGCATCGGGGGGATGGTAGATCATGACAAAACTCACCGCAGCTGAACACCAAGCCATCTCCGATGCCGTGACGGCGGCTGAAATATCCACCAGCGCAGAACTGATGACCGTGATCACGCCATCCAGCGACGACTACAACTTCATCCCTCTGTTATGGCCAGCCACCGTCGCTTTGCTGGTCGGGCCTGCGATGATGATGCTCAGCCCAGATGCATCTCTTCTCAACGTCACGGCGATCCAGGCCGGCGTTTTGATCGCCTTGGGATTGGCGACGCGGGGGCTGCCGTTGCGCGTGTGGCTTGTCCCCAAAATGGTCAAACACAGGCGCGCCGCATTGCAAGCCAGGGCGCAGTTTTTGGCGCAAAACGTCCACCTGTCGCGCGATCATACGGGCGTGTTGATCTTCGTTTCCTTGGCCGAACGCTATGTCGAAATCATCGCAGACAAGGGCATCAACGACAAGGTTGACCCGCATGTGTGGAGCGCAACACTCAATTCTTTCCGTGACGCGGTCAAAGCAGGCAATATGGTCGAGGGATTGCTCAAAACCATCGCTGATTGCGGCGCGGTGCTCGCGCAGCATTGCCCGCCTTCACCCGACGACGTCAACGAATTACCCAACCATCCCATCGAATTGGATTAAGCTCTCCTCCTGCAGACACTCAAATGTGCTGAGCGCAAGCTAGCGCAGGACGATTTACGCCATCTGAAGGATCCCCCATGAACAAGCCCCTCCCCACGCATGCGCAAACGGTTATCGTCGGTGGCGGATCGATCGGTTGCAACACGGCCTATCATTTGACCAAGCTTGGCATGAGCGACGTGGTTGTCTTGGAACAAGGCCAGTTGACGTCGGGCACCACCTGGCATGCGGCGGGGCTGATCGTCGCCGGGCTTTTGAAGACTGAATCCGAGTGTGAAATCTACACCCACGGGCGCGATCTTTACGCCAACCTGGAACAAGAAACCGGCCTTTCCACCGGGTTTCGCGATGTCGGCTATTTGCAAATCGCCAGCAACGAAGAGCGCGTTCACGAGATGCGCCGCATCGCCCCGTTCATGCGCCGCCATGGGATCGACATCTTTGAGATCTCGCCCAAGGAAGCGCAAGAGCTGTTTCCCATTGGCGATCTCAGCGATGTTTTGTCGGCCTTCTACATCCCCGAAGACGGACGCGCCAACCCCGTCGATGTCACCATGTCGCTGGCCAAGGGCGCGCGCATGGGCGGGGCGAAGATTTTCGAAGGCGTTACCGTCACCGAGATCATGTCCAAAAACGGCGCCGCCACCGGCGTGTGCATGGTCAGCGGCGAAACCATCACGGCTGAAAATGTGGTGATCTGCGGCGGCATGTGGTCGCGGCAACTGGGCGCGACGGCGGGCATCAATTTGCCGCTGCAAGCCGCCGAACACTACTATCTGATCACCGAAAACATCGAAGGCCTATCGCGCAACCTGCCGGTGCTCGAAGACCCGTCAACCTACGCCTACTACCGCGAAGAAGTGGGCGGCTTGATGCTGGGACTTTTTGAGCCTGTCGGCGCGGCCTGGAATCTGGATCACATTCCCGCGCATTTTGAATTCGGCGAGATCGAGCCGGATTGGGATCGCATGATCCCCCATCTGGAAAAAGCCTACACCCGGGTGCCTTCGACCATCGACATCGGCGTGCGTAAGTTTTTCTGCGGACCGGAAAGCTTCACCCCCGACTTGGCCCCGCTGGTTGGCCAAACGCCCGAACTGCGCAATTGTTATGTGGCGGCGGGGATGAACTCGCTGGGCATTTTGAACGGGGCGGGCATCGGCAACGTCTTGGCCCATTGGATCGTGGACGGATTGGCGCCGGTCGACGTCACCGACATCAACGTCAACCGCTTCACCAAATGCGAGAGCACCCCCGCGTTTCGCCGCGACCGCACGCCGGAGCTTTTGGGTCGCTTGTTCGGTCAACACTATCACAACGATTCCCCCTCGACGGCGCGCGATGTCAAACGCTCCGTCCTTCACGACCGCCTTGCGGCGGCGGGGGCGTTCTTCACGGAAAGCCACAGTTGGGAATTGACCGATTGGTTCGCGCCAAGCGCCGAACAAGCACAGGTCGAACGCTACAGTTGGTTCCGCCAAAACTGGTGGAACTGGCACGCCGAAGAACACAAAGCCGCACGCGAAGACGTGATCCTCATGGACATGAGCATGATGTCGAAATTCACCGTTCAAGGTCGCGACGCCTGCGCGTTCTTGAACCGTATCAGCTGCAACCAAATTGACGTCGCGCCCGGCACCATCGTCTACACCCAGTGGGTCAACCCACAAGGCGGCTTCGAAGCCGACCTGACCGTCACGCGATTGGATGCTGAGAAGTTTCTTGTGATCGTCGGCGAAAACGCCCATGGACACACCGAAATGCACATGCGCCGCCATATCCTCGCGGATGAATTCGTGACGATTTTGGACACCACCGCGGCCACCACGCAGATCAACATCCACGGCCCCAAGGCCCGCGACTTGATGCAGAGCGTGACCTATAGCGATATGAGCAACGAAGCCTTTCCGTTCTTCACCGCCAAAGACATCGACATCGGCTACGCCAACGTGCTGGCCATACGCGTAACGTACGTTGGTGAATTGGGCTGGGAATTGCACATCCCCACCTTGCACGCCGTCCAGGTTTACGATCAGCTGGTAGACGCCGGACGCGCCTTCGGCCTGCGCCATGCGGGCATGCAAACGCTGAATTCCTTAAGGCTTGAAAAAGCCTACCGCGACTTCGGCGTCGATGTGGACAACACCGACAACCCTATCGAAGCCGGACTGGGCTTTGCCGTGAAGCTGGACAAGCCGGGCGGCTTCATCGGCCGCGATGCGCTGGCGGCCATCAAAGACCAAGGCGTGCCCAATCGGCGCATGCTGCAGTTCTTGCTGCAAGACCCCGATCCGTTGCTCTACGGCATGGAATTGATTTACCTGGGCGATAAAGAGGTCGGCTACATCCAGGTCGGCGGCTACGGCCACACCCTGGGCGGCGCGGTCGGCATCGGCTTCGCCGAACTGGACGAGCCCCTGACGGTCGATCTGGTCAAATCGGGCGACTGGGAAATCGACGTCGCCGGCACACGCATCAAAGCGCGCGCATCGCTGAGCCCGTTGTTTGACCCAAAGATGGAGCGGGTCAAATGCTGATTCGTAAAAATTGAGGAAATGGTGCGGGCGACCGGACTTGAACCGGTAAGGCCTTGCGGCCGACAGATTTTAAGTCTGTTGTGTTTACCAATTTCACCACGCCCGCACAGGCTGACCTTCGGTAAGCCACAAGAACCTATGCCGAGCGGCGCTGGCATGCAAGATGGTCTGTGGCGAAAAATGTCTCTAAATGCATGAAAATGCGCCGAGCTGCGCGAGAGGGGCTATTTCAGCTCTTCGCCTTCGGTTTCGCCGTCGATGGGCGCGCCGCCCGCATCAACAATCATCGCCCGAATGTCGGCGCACGCGGCCTCAACGTCGGTTGCGTCTTCGCCCTTCACCACCAAGTTGGTGCCGAAGCCGCCGAACTTGAGGAACGGGTATGAGCCGATATCGACATTGCAATGTGCGGCGTGGATGGCGCGCAGTTGCTCGCCGATCATGCCTTCCGAAATGCCGATGGTGGACACGGTTTTGACCACCAGGGCCTTGCCGCCCTTGAGCGCGCCTTTGACGCCATCGAACATCGCCCGCGCAATCACCGGCACGCCGGCCATGACAAAGACGTTTTCAACGCGAAAACCGGGGGCGACGGACACCGGGTTGTCGATCAGGGTCGCGCCTTCAGGGGTCATCGCCATGCGCATGCGCGCGGCGTTGGCTTTGTCGCCGTAATGGTCGAGCAACAGACGCTCGGCCACCGGATGCGTGCCAAAACCGAGGCCAAAAGCCTTGGCCACCGACTGGGCAGTGATGTCGTCATGGGTCGAACCGATGCCGCCGGTTGTGAACACGTATGTGTACTTGGCGCGACAAGCGTTCACCGCATCGACGATCTCATCTTCGACGTCGGGGATGACGCGACATTCCGCAAGCCGGATGCCGAGCTTGCTCAGCTCCGCCGCCAGATAATTGATGTTGGCGTCCTCAGTGCGGCCGGACAGAACTTCGTCGCCGATCACCAAAACGCATGCCGTTATGGACGTGTAGTTTTGCGCAGTGCTCATGAGCTTGACTGTAGGCGCTTAGAGATAATCCATCAACATCGCAACCAACGGAATATCGGCGGGCGGCATCGGCAGCTGGTTCAGGCGCACAGGCTTAACCCATTTGAGATCTTGGCCTTCCAGGGACTGGATTTTGCCCTTCCAGGTGCGGCACAGATACAGCGGCATCATCAGATGGAAGCTTTCATACGCGTGACTGGCGAAGGTGAACGGCGCCAAGCAGCTTTCCGTAATATCGATGCCCAGCTCTTCTTTAAGCTCACGCACCAACGCCACTTCTGGGGTTTCGTCGTCATGGACCTTGCCACCGGGAAATTCCCACAGCCCCGCCATCGACTTGCCTTTGGGGCGCTGAGCCATCAGCACCCGACCGTCGGTGTCGATCAAAGCCGCCGCCGTCACAAACAACGTCGGTTTGGCGGCTTCGCGGGCGAACCAGTCCTCGGCCGTGAGCGTGTAAACCAGCGCTTTGACCTCCGCACAGCGTCCCGGAACGCTGGTGGTGGTGTGGGTTTGCACGAACCCAGACTTTTCCAGCACTCGACCGGACGCGCCGTTGTCGGGATGAACGGCCGCGGTGAGGGTCTTTTTGTCGGCGCGCTGAAAAGCAAACCGCGCCATAGCTTGGGCGGCCTCGGTGGCGTAGCCTTGGCCCCAAAAGTCTGTGCCCAGACAATAGCCGAAAGTGTCGTCGCCGCTGCCCATATTGACTTCGATGTTGCCGATCAAGTCGCCTTCGATGCGCCGCTCGATGCCAAACACATGGCGGCTGTTGGCGCTGCGGTCCAACATCGCGCCTTCGATGAAAGTTGTGGCGTCGGACATCGCGTAAGGATGGGGGATCAGCGCGGTGTAGCGCGCGACCTCCCACACGCTGGCCATGTCGAACACGGCTTGGGCATCAACTTCGGTCAATCGGCGCAGGCGTAGCCGTGGGGTTTCGATGACCCCGATGTTGACGGCCTCAAACGCCGACATGCAGGCATGTTCGCCAAGCATTTTGCATCTCCTTACGACCGATAATCGGCATTGATGTCGATGTAGCCATGGGTCAGATCGCAAGTCCACACCGTGGCGGAGCCGTTTGCAATGCCGACTTCGACCTCGACATCGATTTCTTGGCCCTTCATATGCAGAGCGACCGGCGCTTCGTCGTAGCCTTCGACGCGCATGCCGTCTTGGGCCAGTTGCACACCGCCGATGCGCATACCCATTTTGTCGCGATCCGCAGCCTCACCGGCTTTGCCCACCGCCATGACGATGCGCCCCCAGTTGGCGTCTTCACCCGCAATCGCGGTTTTGACCAACGGCGAATTGGCGATTGAAAGCCCGATGCGCTTAGCCGCGCCATCGTCTTCGGCCCCGGTGACGGTGATGGCGATAAATTTCGTCGCGCCTTCGCCGTCGCGCACCACTTGATGGGCGAGATCGAGTGTCACTTCGTCCAAGGCACGCTTGAAGTCCGCAAGAATGGGATCGTTGACGCCAGAAGGCGCGGCGTTGCCCGCAGACCCGGTGGCGAACAGCATCACCGTATCACTGGTCGATGTGTCGCTGTCCACGGTGATGCAGTTGAACGATGCGTCGGACGAAGGCGTAAGCAGCGCTTGCAACACATCGGCCGGGATCGCCGCGTCGGTGAAGATGTAGCCCAGCATGGTCGCCATGTCCGGCGCGATCATGCCAGAGCCCTTGACGAAGCCGTTGAGCGTCACTTCGACGTCGCCGATCCGTGCGCTGCGGGTGGCGCCCTTAGGGTATGTGTCGGTGGTCATGATGGCGCTGGCGGCGTCTTGCCAACTGGCTGAGCCCAGCGCCGCTTGCAGCCCCGGCATCGCGCCACAAATCAAATCGTGGGGCAGCGGCTCGCCGATCACGCCGGTGGACGCGGAAAACACCTCATCGACTTTACAGCCCACGGCATCGGCCACGGCATTCAAAATATGATCAACCGATTCTTCGCCCCGCCGTCCGGTAAACGCGTTGGAGTTGCCGGAATTGACCACCAGCGCACGCGCGTGACCACCGGACAGGAATTGCTGGCACTTCAACACCGGCGCGGAGGCCGTTTTGGATTTGGTGAAGACGCCCGCCACCGTGGTGGTGGGGCCGAATTCAGCCAGCATCAGATCGGTGCGGCCCTTGTATTTCACACCTGCTTGCGTGGTTGCGAGACGCACGCCTGCAATGTCCGCCATGTCGGGAAAAGACGCCGGCGCCAGAGGGGACTTTTTCAATTCCATTTCGAATATCCAGTTATTGCTGAAGAGCTTTCACGACCCCTTCAAAGCTTTTCTTTTCGATTTTGGCATCGGCGCGCAGCTGTTCCATATACTTTTGGCCCAGCTCAGCCGACAGTTCATTGGCCAGAACTTCACGAGAATCCTGGTAACTGGGAACGATAAACGGTCGTCGTTCTTCCACCAAGATCACGTGCCAGCCAAATTTGGTCTGTACCGGCTCATGAGTGAACTCTCCCGTTTTTAAGATCATTGCGGCATTTTCAAACGCCGTCACCATTTGTCCCGGGCCGAACCAGCCGAGATCGCCGCCACGGGCTTTGCTGGGCCCGGTGGAATGTTCCCCCGCCAGCTTGGCGAAGCTTTCTCCGTCTTCAAGCAAGCTAATCAGCGCTTTGGCATGGTCCTCTTCGGCCACAAGGATATGGCGGGCGTGGATTTCCGATTGCGATGATGCGCGCTCGACCACTTGGTCATATCGCAGTTTGATCAGGTCGTTGGTCAGATGCTGTTCGATGTGGCGCGCGAGTAAGATGCGTTCCAAGATTTGATCGGAGATGCGCGCCATGCGCAGACGGTATTCTGCGGTTTCAGAAAACCCGAGCTTCACGGCTTTGTCGGCCGCCAGGCTTGAATTGATCAGCGATTCCATCAGAACTGGATAGACTTCACGCAACGGCGCACCTTGCATTTTCGACGGCAGCAGGTTGCGGGCGTTCTCAACATCACTCAAGCGTACGACCTTGCCGTTGACGCGCGCCACGACGGGGTCGGTTTCGGCGCTGTGCACAGGCGCCCCGCCCAAGAAAGAAACAACCACAAACAGTGAAAGAACCACGCACCGCTTCAAAAACATACCAGATACATCCCCAAAATACCGTCATTGGCATTAAGCACATCATGGCGTTTCTCACAAGTGCTGTCGCGCTAAGCCGTCACAAAGCCCCCCATATTTACGTCTTTTTTTTCATGCGCTGGACACATAAGTGCTTTATCATCGCGAAACCACCCCTCCCCCATGTGTTGAGTTGCACCCTCCGCCATGTCACCGATCAAAAAACCTCGTCTGACCTTGATTTTCGCCACGCTGATTGCATGCGTCGCCACCACCGCCGAGGCTGGTGACTTTTTACTTCAGTGGGACAATGACAAGGTTGCCGATACGGATCGCCATTACACCAACGGCATGCGCATCGGTTACGTGCCGACAAAACCGGCGGAGCAGCTCACCGATGCCGCCGGTTTTTTGGTGAATACGTTTGGATACGGCGGCTTCCCCAACTATCCGCCCGACAATTTGCGCAAAGGCTGGGTGATTGGCCAAGACATGTACACCCCCGAAGACGTTGACGCCAACGTGCCCGATCCGCAGGACCGCCCTTATGCGGGCTGGACCTATCTCGGCGTTACGGTGCAAAATGACAGCGACACGGGGCTGACTTCGCTCAACCAACAAGACACCCTGGAACTGGATCTCGGCATCATTGGACCGGAAGCGCGCGCCGGGGAAACGCAAAACGCCTTTCACAGACTGATCAACGTGTCCGAATCGCGTGGTTGGGATTACCAGATCGGCACCGAACCAGGCGTGCTTTTGACGCGAACAGTTAAGTTTCGCACCGATGCATGGGAACCGTTCGGAACCAAAATGTTGGGATTTGACGCCATTCCCCATGTCACGGGGCAAATCGGCAACGTCAAAACCGGCGCAGCCGCGGGCGCAACGCTGCGTTTGGGCGGTAACTTAGGCCAAGACTTCGGGCCCATTTACGGCACCTTCGCCTTGCCCCGTAAAGCACCGGACCAATTCACTTGGTCGCTGTTTGCGGGCACCGAGGCCCGCCTTGTCGCACACGACATCTTTTTAGACGGCAACTCCTTCAAGGACAGTCCCGATGTGAAGCGTAACTGGTTCGTTATGGAAAGCCGCGCCGGGGTGATGGTTCATGTGCCGGTCCCAGATGGCTGGGGCATTGACGGTGTGCGCCTTGATATCAGTCACGTTCAGCGTACCCGTGAGTTCACCACTCAAGATAAAAGTGACCGCTACGGTAGTTTTAAGCTGACGCTGAACTACTGACCTGCTCGTAATTAATTAGTTCACCATCACGGCAGCCAATTCCTGAGGCGTGAGAGACTTCGCCGTGAGATCTTGAGTGCCAGCGTCTTTAAATACATTGATGCCGCGCGAGCCTGCTTTGCGATGATATTCCGCCGCCGTTGCTTCACGGTCGGGATCAAACGCGCGTTCAATGATGTCAGCCATGCGCCCCATCAACTGCATGTCGTTTTCACACAAGCCATTTTTCAGCGCCTGTTCCGTCATACGGTTCAACGTCAGGGCCATTTCCGTAATATGAGCGAAGCGCGTGCCTTTGATGCGACAGCATAGGTCCCGAGAGACATCGTGCAGGCGCTGAAGCTTTTCCGGCCCATCGGGCAACGCCCCCGCTTCCATGGCGGCGATTTCAGGCATCACATGGTCCAACAGCCAACCGATTTGGTAGGCATGACGCTGCACTTTGTGCTCATTGATGACGACCTTAGCAGCCTCTACGCTACGATGGTTGCGATTGGCATGCACGTCGCCGCTCATGCGCTGGTGCAGCGGATTGGGCACATCTATTTGCGGAATTTGCACGGTGCCTTCGCGGTGCGCAGTGCGGCGATCTGGGCCGACATAATCCGTGGTCACCACGAATCGTTTGCGCGCATGGGTCAGTTCGGTGATTTTTTCGCCTAAGCACTGCGCCGTGATCGGCTTCGCCAAAACATGATCAGCGCCCGAATTGATGGCCGACTGAACCACATCTCGGCTGGGTTTGCTGATCAATGTGATCACCACCAAAAATGGGTTATGGCCATGATGACCGTGGCGCAGCTCCTTTACAAATTGATTGAAGTCGCCTTCGGGCAAGGTGGTATCGGCAATCAAGAGGTCTGCTTCGCCTGCCTTTACGGCGTTTACGATTTGCGAAAGGTTGCCGGTGGCTAGGACGTTCTTAAAACCAAAATCGTGCAAGCTGTCTTTGATATTGGTGCGCAACTCTAGGTTTGGCTCGGCCAAAACGACACGAATGTTGTCAAAATGCGACATCGACATGTTTTGATCTCCAAATTAGGCGTCGCGCCATCAAGGTCTACGCCATCTGTGATTTTCTTACGAGCTTCCGTCAAAATTCGTGTATCTGGGCAGCTTGGTTACACCAAAATCAACTTCACCATCACTTCGGGTGTCGTCGCTCCGACTTAAGGTGCTGTTTTCATTACGATTTAACAACATACAGTCATTTTGTTGCGCTACCGGAACGAAAAAGTCCTTTTTTTAGGGGCAGTTACCTGCCCCTTTTGAATAAACCTAGCTTCTAATAAACTGTGGCGAGAGTCAAGTTACGTCTACATGAAAACGCGAAATAATGATCGAACGATCATTATTTCGCACTCAGATCAACCGAAAAAGCAGTCCCATAAGCGGGCATGCGTTGACAGACGTCTCAGGCGTCTCTAATTCTTTGTCACCGCTGGGGGTATTGGGGGACGTTTCCCCCGCCTCACATTCCAACCTTTGCCTAAGGTATTCGCATCCATGCTCGGCGCGCTCGCCAGAAAGGTCTTCGGCTCAGCCAATGACCGCTACATCAAGGGTCTTCACAAGACGGTCGAATCAATCAATGCGCTGGAGCCCACGCTCGAAGCGTTGAACGAAGACGACCTCAAGGCCCGAACGCCCTGGTTAAAGAGTAGACTGGCGGCGGGTGAAAGCCTCGACGACATTCTGCCCGACGCTTTCGCCACCGTACGCGAAGGTGCCAAGCGGATCATGGGCCAGCGCCACTACGACGTTCAGCTGATGGGCGGCCTGGTCCTGCACCGCGGTCAGATTGCGGAAATGAAGACCGGTGAAGGCAAGACCCTCACCGCGACGCTGGCGGTGTACCTCAACGCGCTCAGCGGCAAAGGCGTGCACGTGATCACGGTCAACGATTATCTGGCCAAGCGCGATGCGGAATGGATGGGCCATGTCTACGCTTACTTAGGCCTCACCACCGGCTGCATCATTCACGGCTTGTCAGACCCGGAGCGCCAAGCCGCCTACGCGTGCGACATCACCTACGGCACCAACAACGAATTCGGCTTTGACTATCTGCGCGACAACATGAAGTTCTCTTTGAACGAAATGGTCCAGCGCGATTTCAACTTCGCCATCGTCGATGAAGTCGATAGCATCCTGATCGATGAAGCCCGCACCCCGCTGATCATTTCCGGCGCGGCGGAAGATTCTTCGGAAATGTACAAAGCCATCGACAAGCTGATCCCGCTGTTGGTCGAGGCTGACTATGAAAAGGACGAAAAGTCCAAAGCCATCACCTTGACCGAAGACGGCAACGAACATGTCGAGCAAATCCTGCGCGACTCGGGCCTGCTTGAACACGGCACCATGTACGACCTGGCCAACGTCAACTTGGTCCAGCACGTCACCCAAGCGCTGCGCGCGCACAAAATGCACCTGCGCGACATCGACTACATCATCCAAGACGACAAAGTCGTGCTGATCGACGAATTTACCGGCCGCATGATGGAAGGTCGACGCTACTCTGAAGGCTTGCACCAAGCCTTGGAAGCCAAAGAAGGCGTGACCATCCAAAACGAAAACCAGACCCTGGCCTCGATCACCTTCCAGAACTATTTCCGCATGTATCCCAAGCTGGCCGGCATGACCGGTACGGCAATGACCGAAGCAGGCGAGTTTTCGGAAATCTACAAACTGGAAGTGGTCGAAATGCCGACCCACCGTCCGTGCATCCGCGACGACCAAAACGACGTGGTGTATCGCACCGCTCAGGAAAAATACGCCGCCATCGTCGAGTTGATCGAAGACAGCCAAGAACGCAAACAACCGGTTCTGGTCGGCACCGTGTCGATCGAAAAATCGGAGTTTCTGTCCAACATGCTCAAGGAAAAGGGCATCACGCACAACGTGCTCAACGCCCGCCATCACGAGCAAGAAGCCTACATCGTCGCCGACGCCGGTCTGCCCGGCGCGGTGACCATCGCCACCAACATGGCCGGTCGCGGTACCGACATCCAGTTGGGTGGCAACTTAGAAATGCGCATTTTGCGCGAACTGGGCGAATTGACGGTCGGACCGGAACACGAAACTTCGGTCGAAAAAATCAAATCCGAAATCGCGTCCAATAAAAAAATCGCGTTGGAAGCGGGCGGGCTTTACATCGTCGGCACCGAACGCCACGAAAGCCGCCGCATCGACAACCAGTTGCGCGGCCGTACGGGTCGCCAAGGCGATCCGGGCGCGTCGGCGTTCTTCTTATCGTTGGAAGACGACTTGATGCGCATCTTCGGTTCGGAACGTATCGACAGCATGTTGGTCAAGCTGGGCTTGGAAGAAGGCGAAGCCATCGTCCACCCGTGGATCAACAAGGCGCTGGAAAAAGCCCAGCAAAAGGTTGAAGGCCGCAACTTCGAAATTCGCAAAAACCTGCTGAAATTCGATGACGTGATGAACGATCAGCGCAAGGTGATCTATGCCGAGCGCAAGGAATTGATGGCCGCGACCGATGTCTCCGGCGACATCGTCGGTATGCGTCACGACCTGATCAACACCTTGGTGGCGCGCACCATCCCCGAAAAGGCCTACGCCGAAGAATGGGATACCGACGTGCTGCACGAAGAAGTCTTGCGCGTCTTCGGCCTCGACCTTCCGGTCGCTGAATGGGCCAAGGAAGAAGGCATCGCGGATCAAGAAATACTGCACCGCATCAAAGACGCGACGGACCGCAAGATGGCCGAAAAGGCCGCTCAATACGGTCCCGAAGTGATACGCGACGTGGAAAAGAACCTCTACCTGCAAATCCTCGATCAGTTGTGGAAAGACCACCTGCTGACCTTGGATCACCTGCGCCAAGGCATCGGCCTGCGCGCTTATGCGCAAAAAGACCCGCTCAATGAATACAAGCGCGAAGCGTTCGGCATGTTCGAAGAACTGCTCACCAACATCGGTGAGCGGGTGACGCTGATCCTTGCTCATGTGGAACTGCAAATGATGCCGCCCGAAGGCCTCACCCCCCAAGGCCCGGCGTCGATGCAAGAAAGCCACCAGGACCCGGCGTTCGCCGGCGAAGAGGCTCAACTTCTTCGCGGCCAACCGCCCGCCGAGCGCGACGCCAACGATCCCAGCACCTGGGGCCGCGTGGGCCGCAACGAACCCTGCCCATGCGGATCGGGCAAGAAGTTCAAGCAGTGCCACGGTAAGGTGAGCTAATCACAAACAAAAAGGCCTCTCTTCGGAGAGGCCTTTTTGTTTGTGCGTCGAGCGCGGGCTCGACCCGCGTATCCACGACTTCGCTCAGTCACATCAACTGATCGTATACATCGCTCCAATCCGGGTTCTCCGCATGGATCAAGCGAACCTTCCACGCCCGCGACCAATGCTTGATGTTTTTCTCTCGCTGCAGCGCGGCGCGCATGTCTTCGTGACGCTCAGCGTACACCACTCTTTTCAATCCATGCCGTTTGCTAAAGCCTTCTGCAACACCGTCACGATGCTCTTGAACTCGACGCGGCAAATTGGAGGTCACGCCAACATAAAGCGTCCCATTGGGCCGGTTCGTCATGATGTAAACCCACCCGCCGGACATGGCGCTATCTCACCCGCTGAAAGACGTGGATGACCGGGTCAAGCCCGGTCATGACGAAACACTCTTAATTTGAAACCGTAAAACCAGACATTTCTTTCGAAAGTACAAACCGAACGTCATCTAGATTCATCGATTTCACATATGCTGGAGTCCAATTATACGTTTTAATCAGATATAGATAGATGGCTTCAAAACCATCAACATCCTTATAACCTTGGTCTTTTGCTAATTTATCTCCAAAAAGTTCGAGAAAATAATTTAGCTTGCCATTTGCATCATGAAATCTTTCACGCGCCTCGTTTATTTCACTATTCATCACATCTCTCCAAACAAAACGTAATGATAGCTCACCTCAAACAAGAACCACCTAAAGATATATTTATTTGATAAAATCTACCATCGTGCGATTTGTCTGTACCAAATCCACACAGCCGTCATCACCGGGCTTGACCCGGTGATCCACGACTTTTGCGATGACAGTAGAAGGCCGGGTCTTAACCCAACCCCACCTTGCCCATATCGAGGAATTTTTCGCGGCGTTTGGCGCGCAGTTGACCGCCGTCGAGGGGGGCCATGGCTTCGAATTGGCGTTGAATTTCGTCAGCGACCGCACCCATCGCCGCTTTGGGGTCGCGATGTGCGCCGCCCAGGGGTTCGGGGACCACAGCGTCGATGGTGCGCAGTTCGAACAGGTCTTGTGCGGTCAGCTTAAGCGCTTCCGCAGCGACTTGGTTCATCGCGCCGTCGCGCCACAAGATCGATGCGCAGCCTTCGGGTGAGATCACCGAATATATCGAGTGTTCCAGCATCAGCACAACGTTGGCGCTGGCCAGCGCAATCGCGCCGCCGGAGCCGCCCTCGCCGATGACCACGGAAATGAACGGCACGCGCAGCTGAAAGCTGACCTCGATGGATTTGGCGATGGCTTCGGCTTGGCCACGTGCTTCGGCATCGGCACCAGGAAACGCGCCGGTGGTGTCGACAAACGAAATCACCGGCAGCTTGAAGCGATCCGCCATCAGCATCAGGCGTTGCGCCTTGCGATAGCCTTCGGGCTTGGCCATGCCGAAATTATGCTTCACCCGGCTTTCGGTGTCTTTGCCCTTTTCAATACCCAGCACCATCACGGAGCGACCACGAAAACGCCCCAGACCGCCAACCACGGCGGCGTCTTCGCCAAACAGGCGATCACCGGCCAGCGGCGTGTAGTCTTCGATCAGGCCATCAATGTAGTCGATGGCGTGCGGGCGGTCGGGATGACGCGCCACCAAGGCTTTTTGCCACGGCGAAAGTTTGGCGTAGAGCTGCGACAGCTGCTTTTCGACCTTGGTCTGAAGCTTTGCGACCTCTTCGGCAATGTTGACTTCAGTGCCCGTCAGGTGACGAAGCTCTTCAATCTTGCCTTCCAGCTCGGCGATGGGTTTTTCGAAATCGAGATAATGATGCATGGGCGCTTTTTAGCACGACATTTGGGGCGAAAGAAGGGCAAAAAACAACCGCGGCCCGATACCCACCATGATACCTGGCCGCCGTCGTTAACGCACTGAAGGGAAAATACTTATCTCCCTTTGATGGCTGCCGCCGTTTTGACCATCACTTCCGCCTGCTTGATCGACGCAATATCGATCAAACGACCGTCCAGGGTCACCGCGCCTTTGCCCTCTTTTTGCGCCTGTTCCATGGCTTCCAAAATGGCGTTGGCTTTGGCGACTTCGGCGTCCGATGGGCTGAAAACCTCGTTCGCGGCGTCGACTTGGGTGGGGTGAATGGCCCATTTGCCTTCGCAACCCAAGATCGCCGCGCGCATCGCTTGGGCCTTGTAGCCGTCCAAATCGCGAATATCGCCGAACGGGCCGTCAATGGGCCGCAAACCGTTGGCGCGGGCCGCAACGACCATACGGGCGATGGCGTAATGCCACATGTCGCCCCAATGAAAATCACGCGTTCCGGCATCGTCCAGAGGATCGGTGAGCACGCCATAGCCTGGATTCGGACCGCCAATCGCGGTGGTGCGGGCCTTGGTCGAGGCGGCGTAATCAGCGACGCCAAAGTGCAAAGATTCGTTGCGCGGGCTGGCGGCGGCGATTTCGTGCACGTTTTGCATGCCCAACGCAGTTTCGATGATCATCTCGAACCCGATTTTGTTGGTGTAGCCCTTGGCCGCGCAAATCTGCGTCACCAGCATATCAACGGCGTAAACGTCCGACGCGGTGCCGACCTTGGGGATCATGATCAGGTCCAGCTTGTCGCCAGCCTGCTCAACAATGTCCACCACGTCGCGGTACATGTAATGGGTATCGAGGCCGTTGATGCGCACCGACACGGTCTTGCCCGACCAATCGTGATCATTGAGCGCGGCGATAATGTTCTTGCGCGCTTGTTCTTTATCAGAGGGCGCAACGGCGTCTTCCAAATCCAAAAACACCATGTCGGATGTGCCGCCAGCGGCTTTTTCCAAAAAGCGGGTGGAGGAACCGGGCACCGCCAGCTCGGATCTGTTCAGACGCGCCGGGGCCTGTTCTGGGACTGTGAAGCTCATAGGGAGGTCTCCGTAAATTTGTTTTTATGCGTGAAGCCACCTCCATTTAAGCGAACGTGACCGGAGAAATCACGTCTTTTTTGTGCAGGTGCGAAAAGAAACGATTTCCGCCTTAATATTAGGTACTTAGAGCCAGAGGATGAGCGCTATTGACGAGCTGTTTGAGTCGTTCATCCAGCACATGAGTGTAAATTTGGGTGGTGGAGATGTCCGAATGGCCAAGCATTTGTTGCAGCGCACGCAGATCCGCGCCATGGGCCAGCAGGTGGCTGGCGAACGAATGTCGCAGCACGTGCGGCGACACCCGGGTGGGGTCCAACGCAGCCTCAATCGCCAACTCTTTGAGAATTTGCCCAAACCGCGCGCGAGTCAGGTAGCCCTGCTTGGCGCGCGATGGGAACAAGAACGGCGTATCTTTCACCCCCTTGGGCAGATAGCGGACGCGCACCTTCAAATACGCCGCAATGGCGTCGGCGGCCGGCTCGCTGAGCGGCACGATGCGTTCCTTGTCGCCCTTGCCGCGGACCATCAAAACGCGTCCGTCGCGCGACATGGCGCTGAGCGGCAGACCCACCAGTTCGGAAACACGCAAGCCCGTGGCGTAGAGGATTTCCATCAACGCCACCAACCGTTTACCATCCGCTCCCGGATGGTCGGCGGCGCAGGTGAGCAAGCGATCGACCTCCTCCTCGCTGAGATACTTAGGCAGCGCGCGGCCGATCTTGGGGCTGTCGATCACGGTTGTGGGGTCGTCGTCGCGCAGACGTTCGGCGTACAGAAAGCGAAAAAACTGACGCAGCGCAGACAACCGCCGCGCCTGGGTGCGCGGCGACATGCCGGTGTTGTCGAGATGCTTAAGGTATTTGCGTAATAAATCCGCGCTGGCGTGGGCCGCGACCATACGTTGGGATTTGGCGAAACCGGAAAAGTCACCCAGATCGCGCTGATAGCTTTCCAGCGTATTGCGCGCCGCGCCGCGTTCCGCCGCCAGCATTTCGAGAAACATCTCGACTTCGCGCGGCAACGGATCGGTGGATGTGCGGCGACGTCCCATAGCCCCGCCTTTCCTGGTCTAGAGCCCGGCGGCGACCACCGCCTCCAACGCCATGGTGCGCGCTTCGCCTTCCAAACCGATGGTGCGCAAGGCGCGCAAGACATGGTGCAAGACAATCGGATCGGCCCGCGCCGGACCGCCATCGCCCAAACTGACGAGGCTCAGCAACACCGTTTCGCCCACGCGTCCACGCTCGGATGCGTCACTCAGCAAAAACCAATGTGACGGATACGGCGCCAGCATCGCCGTGTGCGAAGTGCCTGCGATCAAATCGGTCCAGATGGAATCGGGTACGTATTCGCCCAGTGCTTCCAACGTCGCCGCCAGCATGGCTGCCTTATCGCGCGCGCCTTCGCTGTCTTTGACCGCTACCCACCACTCGTGGAGGTTTTCTATATTCCATTCGGCGGCGCCTTCAAATCCTGACAAGCGCGCTACGGGCATCAAGGACGCCAGTTCGGCGGCCATTTTCGGCTCGCGTCCGGCCACATCTTTGAGCAACTCGAACCACGGTCCGGCCTCTGCGTGACGCCCGGTGATCAAAAAGGCCCGGATCGCTTCGGGGGCGAACCACGCCAATTCAGGCCTGGACGGAATGCGGCTCAACTGCGGCAAAAAGGCCCGCGCGGTCGAGGCGTAACGCCCGCCTTGGCGCGCCATAATGAGCGCCCGGTGCAAGGCTTCGGCTTGCGCGGACGGCACCGTCTGCATCAAGGTCGCGCGGTACAGCAGCGCCCGGCTCATCGGTCCGGTGCGCAACGCCGCCTGGGTCAGCGGGTTTTTCAACTCGTCTTCGGAAAACGAAATGCTGGCGTACAATTGGCGCAGCGCATCAACGGGCAGTGCGCCCGCGACCTCAGCCCGTTCGGCAGCCTCCAAGCGCAGCTCAGGCGCGGCATTGGGGCTGATAGCGATGGCGCGGAGCACGCCGGGACGATTGGATGCAATCACATCGCTCGGCAACTGCACCTTGGCGACCCTGGCGAGCGCCAAATGCAAAGCCGTCGGGTCAGACAGGCTGTCAATCACCGGTGTTTTGAAGCCCTTTTCACCCTGACGGGTCAAGGCGTCCACCAATTTAAAAAACACCTGATCTTCGACGCCCAGCTCTTCCAACAAAGACATGCCAAAACGCGCTTTGGCGCTATCGCCTTCCAAGGCTTGGCAGAAAATAAAGGCTTTTTGCCAATAGCTGGACTGTTGCTCTTGGATGTAGGCGTGCGCCAACTGGCATGCACGCGCCACATCGCCGGTCAAAAAGCGGGTGTCCACCTCGACGCGCAGCAAGTTGGGATTGCCCGCACGGCCCGGCACGGCGTTCAACAGAGATTTAACGCCGACAAAATCGCCCATCGCCGACAACAACCCGGCGCGCAGTGAAATCAACGAGCCCGGCTCGCCGCCTTCGGGCACCTCGGCGCCGGTCAACAGCAGTCGGCGCATCAAATCGCGCATCGCGGGCGACGCCGTGGTCACGGGGACTTGCGGCAACAGATGTTCGATCACCCCGCCCCGCGTGCCCAACCACATGGCGGAACCAAAGCCGCCTTCGGTTTCGTTCAATACACCGGCGACATCTGGATTGATGGCGCCCAGGGTTTCGGCTTCGACCATGCCGCCGATGACCGGCGCGTTCTCAGTCCCTGTGACGGCCGTTCCCAAGACAGCGTCGTCGGTGGCGGGTTGAGCGTATGTCGGGCGCTCATATGGCGACGGCGGGCGTGCCGGTTGACCAACGCCGCTTTGCGCGGATGGTTCGAGACGAATCGGCGCGCTGAGATCCAGGGGCCCTGGCGCTGCGTCTTGGGCGAACGCCACACTAGGCGAGATAACTGCCGTAAAAGCCGCCGTCAGCGACGCACGCGCGAGGCGCTTAGCGCGGGAAGCGTTCATCGGGAATGACCTTTTGGACGGTGCTCACCGGCGCGGGAATATCCCAGGTGGATAGCATGCCAGCCCCACCGGCCACCACCACCACCAACAACACGAGAATGATCACAGGCATTTTACGCATGGAAATCGAATTACCTTCACTAAGCGGCGCTGATTTTATGGCCGGGTTATCTTGCGGTTCCAGGACTTTATGCTAGGTTCCGAGTGTGGCGAATTTTCGGCAGTGTATCGGCTCCCCCCCCGCCTTTCTAGTGGGGTTCGCCGCAAACATTGCATTAAGATAGCCCGAAAATGTTTAAAGAGAGGCAAACTTGATCATGGTGGCGCGCATAACCCGCCCGGTCGTCCTTATCGGCTTAATGGGGGCGGGCAAAAGCACCGTTGGCCGCCGCTTGGCGAAGAAACTGGTTGTACCGTTCATCGATTCCGATGACGAAATCAAAAAAGCCGCGGGCTGTTCGATTGAGGACATCTTCAAGCTTTACGGCGAAGATGAGTTTCGCGCCGGCGAAAAGCGCGTCATGGATCGCTTGATGGAAGAAGGCCCGATGGTCCTGGCCACAGGCGGCGGCGTGTTCATGAACCCTGACGTTCGCGCGCGAATATTGCAGGCCAGCACCACCGTATGGCTAAAAGCGGGCTTAGAAGCCTTGGCGGAGCGCACATCCCGGCGTGGCGGCAGGCCACTGCTGCAAACGGGCGACCCCAAAAAAACCCTGAAAAAGCTCATAGACGAGCGCTATCCAGTGTACAACGAAGCGCCCATAACCATCGACACCGATAACGAAACCCACGACAGCGCCGTAGATTTGATCATCGAAGCCCTGAAAGACCGAGACGATATATGAGCAATACGATTGAAACCTTGCGCGTCGAACTGGGTGAACGTAGCTACGACATTATCGTCGGCGCCGACTTAATTTCGCAAGCCGCCCATTGGATCGCCCCTGTATTGAAACGCCCGCGTGTCGTCATCGTCACCGATGAAAATGTAGCTCCAATCTATCTGGCCCCTTTGGTGGCTTCGCTGCAAAGCGCCGACGTGCAATGCGACGCCATTACGCTGCCCGCGGGCGAGCAGACCAAGTGCTTCGCTCAACTTGAAAAGCTCTGCGAAAGCGTTTTGGAACTGAAAGTTGAACGTTCGACCACGCTGATCGCGTTGGGCGGTGGCGTGATCGGCGATTTGGTCGGGTATGCGGCGGCTTCGATTTTGCGCGGCATGCCCTTCATCCAAGTGCCGACGACGTTGCTCAGCCAAGTCGACAGCTCAGTCGGCGGTAAAACAGGCATCAACACGCGCCACGGCAAAAACCTGGTCGGCGCGTTTTACCAGCCACAATTGGTTTTGGCAGACACCGCCGCACTCAACACCCTGGACCACCGTCAACTGATGGCCGGCTACGCTGAAGTGGTGAAATACGGCTTGATCGACGACCCAGATTTTTTCGAATGGCTGGAACTCAACGCCCAAGCCCTGATCGATGGCGACATGGACAAACGCCGCCGCGCCATCCTCACCAGCTGCGCCGCCAAGGCCCGGGTGGTGGCTGAAGACGAGCTTGAAGGCGGCAAGCGCGCGCTGTTGAATTTAGGCCATACCTTCGGCCACGCTTTGGAAGCCGAAACCGGCTACGGCGGCGGCCTTTTGCATGGTGAAGCGGTGGCCATCGGCACCGTGATGGCGTTCGATCTGTCGCAACGCCTCGGGCTGTGCGCCGGCCAAGACCGTGGTCGCGTCACCGCCCATTTCCGCGCGGTGAAATTGCCAATGGACTTAGCCGCCCTAAACACCGCCGAATGGACCACAGACAAGCTTATGGATCACATGAGCCGCGATAAAAAAGTCGAAGACGGTAAACTCACGTTTATCCTTGCGCACGGCATCGGCGGTGCGTTTATCACCCGCGATATCGCAGACACAGACGTGCGCGCACTTATCGACGACTGGCTTGCCAACAAATCTTAGTGGATTGAAGCTCAACGCATGATTTACATCGCCGCCGCTATTTTGGTTCTGTTGATCCTTTCAGCCTTTTTTTCCGGTTCGGAAACAGCGCTGACGGCTGCCTCACGGCCGTTGATGCACCAGTTGGAAAAAGACGGCAATCACCGCGCCGAGCTGATCAACAAACTCTATCACCGTCGCGAACGCCTCATCGGCGCGATTTTGCTGGGCAACAACCTGGTCAACATTCTCGCCAGCGCGCTCGCGACCAGTTTGTTGATGACCATGTTCGGCGAAGCGGGCGTGGTGATCGCCACCGTGGCGATGACGCTGCTGGTGCTAATCTTTTCTGAAATTCTGCCCAAGACCTACGCCATCCGCAACGCCAACCGCGCGGCGATGGCGGTGGTGCCGACCATCAATGTTTTGGTCATCGTGTTGTTACCGTTCGTGCGTACCATCAATGCCATCGTACGTTTACTTTTGCGCATGTTCGGTATCGATCCGCATGCGTCCGATGGCGTGCATTCCTCAGCCCAGGAATTGCGCGGGGCCATCGAAATGCACACCACCAACGCCGAGGGCGAAGAAAAAGAATCCGGCGTGATGTTGCGTAGCGTCTTGGATTTAGCCGATGTGCAGGTGGTTGAAATCATGACCCATCGCAAAGGCGTCACCGCCATCAATGCCGACGATGCGGTGGAAAGCATCATCAGTCAGGTTCTCGACAGCCCCTATTCGCGACTGCCGCTGTGGCGCGACGAGCCCGACAATGTCGTCGGTGTGCTGCATGCCAAGGCGCTTTTGCGCGAAGTCCGCGAACACGCCAACGACCCAAAAAAACTGGGCGAGCTCGACATCCTTTCGATTGCCGTCAACCCCTGGTTCGTGCCGGAATCGACGCCGCTTCTGGATCAGCTTCAGGCCTTCAGGGCGCGGCGGGAACACTTTGCCATGGTCGTCGATGAGTATGGCAGCCTGTTGGGCATCGTCACGTTGGAAGACGTTTTGGAAGAAATTGTCGGCGATATCTCCGACGAAACCGACATCATGGTGCTGGGCGTCGAACTGCATCCGGACGGTACCATGGTGGTGCAAGGCGACGTCACCATTCGCGATCTCAACCGCCAGTTCGACTGGGATTTGCCCGACGAAGAAGCCGCGACCATCGCGGGTCTCATTCTGCACGAATCGCGGCGCATTCCCGAAGTTGGGCAATCGTTTCGCTTTTTCGGCTTTCGCTTTGAAATCTTGCGCCGCTACCATCATCAGATCAAAACCATCCGCATCACGCCCCCGGAGAACGAAGACGAAGACGAAGACGTTTGAAGCAACAGCGAGTGACACTGCGTTGATAATTTCGTATGAATAAAGATGTTGCCGCATCAGGGCTTCATTAGGGGAACTTCATCCATGCAACGGCGCATCATTCCCGATGTCGTGCGAGAACAAGATATTATATCGCTCGACAAGGCTCGGCCCATCCACGACGCCGTGCAATTGATGAGCACGCACAACATCGCTGCGGTTGCTGTAACCAACGGCGACAATCAGCTGATCGGCATCATCAGCGAACGCGACATCACCCACCGTGTTCTGGCCTGTGGCCTCAACCCACAAACCACGCCCCTGTCTGACGTAATGACGGAAAACCCCGAAACGCTTCTGGGCTCAGACATCTGCCTGGACGCTATTGAATTGATGCTCACGCGAAACATTCGCCACCTGCCGGTCGTTGACGACCAACACCGGGTAATTGCGATGATTTCCATGCGTGACTTGCTGCAAGCAGCGCTCAAACAGCTCAACATCACCATCGATGATGCGCGTCTTAACGCTTTTGGACCTGAAGACGCTTAAGTTCAGGCCCTAGCTCAAGGAAGCTGCAAAAGCCGTGCGCTCACGGGACGCATCACCGCCTTCGTTTGCGCCCAGCTTGCCGTGACCGGCGCGCACATGGCCGGTATCGGACGCAGCCTCGCGGAAATAGCCCAAGATGAAAGCCCTCACGGCCGCGGTTCGGCTGGACCCTTTACGGCGCTGTTCGATCAAAGTGCAAATTTCATGCACGTTCATATCTTCACGCGCACAAATTTCTTCAAGCGCAGCCCACACATCTTGTTCTAAACGCAAACTGGTGCGGTGACCGTCAACGGTAACGTTTCTGCTCTGAAGTCGGCTGTTCATCGGCCCACATCCCCCATTCTCAATATTTTCTGTACTGGGAAAATCCCGCTTTTTTATGTGTGCGTCCACACCCCATTATGCAAGGCAAATCAGAACGCCACGATACAACATAAATGAGATTTGTATGGTTTGTCGCTCTTTTCAATTGCATTTTTAGACTATACGGCAACCCATTGAATACAGTGGTATTTTTAGAAACATTCTTATCCTATCTTTGTGTCCGGTCAGTTTCAGCTGTCCATATTGGGCAAAACTTAAGCCTGCGATTCTTCTGGTGTGAGCGTTTTCAGCTCCAAGGCATGAATGTCGTTGGCCATTTCGTCGGCCAAAGCGGCGTAAACCATGCGCTGACGTTGAACGCGATTTTGACCCTCAAACGCACTTGCAACCACAATCACGGCAAAGTGACTTTCACCTTGTGGGCGCGCGCCCGCATGACCGGCGTGTTTGGCGCTGTTGTCGATAACCTCAAGGTGTGCGGGGCTCAAGGCGGCAGTGAGCTTGGTTTCAATGGCATTGCGAACGCGCATGGTATAATCCTCATAAAAAAATTAGGCTCCGAACAAGTAAGCCATCTCGACAAAGGATCAAGGGGCAATACGGTCGCCTTGGCAATGTCAGTCCGCATCTTGCAAGAAAGCATCGAAAACCCCATAGTTAAGCCATGGTCAGTCGAGCACAAAAAACCGGGCAAACTCGAAAAGCGGGTTTAGAGACCCCGTTCACGATCCGCCCCAAGCGCGCGGCGCGCAGCCACGCGCGCACCTGTGATTGGCAAGGCTGCAGCGATGGCGGGGAATTTCGCACCCATCGCTCGCCACGAGAAATGGGCAGCCACGTCTGGTATTGCGCCGAGCACATCCGCGACCATAACAAAGCGTGGAATTATTTCGACGGCCTCAGCGACGATGAAGTCGAAGCCGTGATCAAAAATGACACCGTGTGGCAGCGCCCGACGTGGGAACTGGGCTCCAAGGCGGACAAAGCCAAGGCCAAAGCCTTTGCCGACGGTGCGCGCATCCAAGATAATTTTGGATTTTTCAACGACGCCACCGACGAAAAGCAGAGCCACAACCGCGTTTTTCCACCAGACAGCCCAATCGCCAAGGCTTTCGCCGTGCTTGACCTGACGCCGCCGATCAACATTGACGACGTCAAAGTGTGCTACAAAAAGCTTGTCAAACGCCACCATCCAGACGCCAATGGCGGCTGCAAAGAGGCGGAAGAGAAGTTTAAAGAAATCGGCCTTGCTTACCAAACGGTCCTTAAGTTCCTCGGCGCTTAAGTCGTCTATACTCCGCCCCCCTGAAAACCTATGCCGCCCCTGCCCCGGCACATTGCAAACCGGAAATCATCATGACCACTTCTACAGACGCAAATGCCTCGTCCTTCCCGTTGGATGCGCCCGACATCATGTTGGACGTGCGTCAAACCTTTGGGATCGACATCGACATGGAAGTCCCCGCCTTTTCCGAAGGCGAAGCCCACGTGCCCAATATCGATCCGAACTATCAGTTCGATTTCGACACCACGCTGGCGATCCTTGCCGGGTTCAAGCACAACCGTCGAGTCATGGTTCAGGGTTATCACGGCACCGGTAAGTCGACCCACATCGAACAGGTCGCCGCGCGCCTGAACTGGCCGATGATCCGCGTCAACTTGGACAGCCACGTGTCGCGTATCGATCTGGTCGGCAAAGACGCCATCGTGCTCAAAGACGGCAAGCAGGTGACGGAATTTCGCGAAGGCATCTTGCCGTGGGCCCTGCAGCACCCAGTCGCCATCGTGTTCGACGAATACGACGCCGGACGTCCCGACGTGATGTTTGTGATCCAGCGCGTGCTGGAAGTCGAAGGCCGCCTGACGCTGCTCGATCAAAGCCGCGTGATCCGTCCGCACAACTACTTCCGCCTGTTTTCGACCACCAACACCATCGGCTTGGGCGATACCACCGGTCTGTATCACGGCACCCAGCAGATCAACCAAGGTCAAATGGACCGCTGGAACATCGTTGCAACGCTGAACTACCTGCCTCACGACGACGAAACGCGCATCATCTTGTCCAAGGTCCATGCTTATCAAGATGAGGCCGGACAGGCGATTGTATCGTCCATGGTGCGGGTTGCGGACCTAACGCGCGAAGGCTTTGTCAGCGGCGACATCTCCACCGTCATGAGCCCGCGTACGGTGCTGACGTGGGCGGAAAACGCGCAGATATTTGGCGATGTCGGCACCGCGTTCCGCATGAGCTTTCTCAACAAATGCGACGAACTGGAACGCCCCATCGTGGCCGAATATTACCAGCGTTGCTTTAACGAAGAGCTGCCGGAATCTCTCATCAAATCGAATTTCGGCGCCTACTCCGGAACGGCCGCTGGGGGATAAGGCCCGCCAATGTCAAAAGCAGAACCGCTGAACGAAACGCTCAAACGCGCAACCGCCTCAACGCTCAAGGCCATGGCCCAAAAGCGTGAGTTGACGGTCGGTTTCGTGCGCGGCCAGGCCGGGCCGTCCTATTCCAGCGACGCCGCCATCTTGCCCGAACCGGAGCCTGAACCGCATCTCAAGGCAGTCGATATCCAACGCCTACGGGGTCAAGCCGACGCCTTGGCCATGCGCATGCAGTATCATGACCAAGCCCTGCACAACCGCCTGATGCCACCGGGTGACGATGCGCGCAAAGTGTTCGGCGCTTTGGAACAAGCGCGCGTCGAAGCGGTCGGCGCGCGTGTTTTCCCCGGCGCTGGTCAAAACATGGCCGCCATGCACGGTCAAAACGCCAGCAACTTCCTCGGCGTGTCTGAGCGCGATCCCCAACACATGGCCCAAGCCATCACCTTGTTGGCGCGCGAACGCTTTAATGGTGAAATGGTTCCCGCATCCGCCGAAGGCTTGGCGCATTTCTGGCGGCCGTGGCTTGACGCCAAAGCCCCCGGTCGCCTCGACAAGCTGGCGACAACGCTGAACGATCAAGCCGCGTTCGCCCGCGAAGCCGGCATGCTGATGCAAGCGTTGGAATTGCTCAACGAATTGCCGGGCCAAACCGAGACCGATGAGCAATCGGATCAAGACGCCGAAAGCCAGGAACAACCCCAAGAAACCGGCGAGGACGAAAACCAACAAGGCGATGGAGAGCAAGATACCTCCGGCGCAATGGGGTCCGAAGGCATGAGCGCCGAGTTCGCCGATGGCCTGGATGGTGAAGGCGGACTGGACGACGACATGGTGGCGGGCGGCGAAACGCCGTCCGGGCCCAGTGATCACGACGATAACTGGCCGCAGAACGATCCGCAAGCCACCGTGCCCTATCACGCCTACACCACCGATCACGACCAAGTGGTCCCTGCCGAAGGCCTGTGCGAACCGATGGAATTGCAGCGCCTGCGCGAACAGTTGGACCGCCAGCTGGACAAGCTGCAAGGCGTGGTCACCAAGCTCGCCAACCGCTTGCAGCGGCGCTTGCTGGCCAAGCAGACGCGCTCGTGGGAATTCGATTTGGAAGAAGGCTTGCTCGACGTCGCCAAGCTGTCGCGCGTGGTCATCGACCCCTACGCGCCGCTGTCGTTCAAGGAAGAAAAAGACGCCGATTTCCGCGACACCGTGGTGTCGTTGCTGATCGACAATTCCGGTTCCATGCGTGGACGGCCGATCACCATCGCCGCCACCAGCGCCGACGTCATGGCGCGGACCTTGGAACGCTGCGGGGTGAAGGTCGAAATTCTCGGCTTCACCACCCGTGCGTGGAAAGGCGGCAAGTCCCGCGAACAATGGGTCGAACAAGGCAAACCGGACAAGCCCGGTCGCCTCAACGATCTGCGCCACATCATCTACAAAGGCGCCGACACCCCATGGCGGCGTGTGCGGCGCAATTTGGGCTTGATGCTCAAAGAAGGCATCTTGAAAGAAAATATCGACGGCGAAGCCTTGATGTGGGCGCACAACCGACTGCTCGGGCGCCCGGAACAACGGCGCATTCTGATGGTCATTTCCGACGGTGCGCCGGTTGATGACGCGACCTTGAGCGTCAACTCCGGCAACTATCTTGAACGCCATCTGCGCGACGCCATTGAGTGGATCGAAGGCAAATCTTCGGTCGAGCTGATCGCCATCGGCATCGGTCACGATGTGACGCGTTATTATAAACGCGCGGTGACGCTGTTGGACGCCGAAGACTTGGGCGGCACCATCATGTCAGAACTTGCCGATCTGTTCGACGAGGACCCCAAGGCCACACGCCAACACGGACGAAATCGGTGCCGCGCTTAGTTTAAGCCCGGGCCAAACTTCAGCTGGAAGCACACACTTAGACCTTGCCTCTTCTCCCATTTAGCATAAAATCACTGTGAATGAGATGAGCCCATTGTTCATCCATAGTTTGCAACGGGGATGACCGTGATTTATACGCGCGTCAAAAGTGCGATCTGCATGACCTTCCGCCGCCTCAAGGTTACGTACCGAGGCGCGGCGCAGGTTGCGTTGTTCGCTATGCTTTTGCAGGCGATGATCCCACTCAGCGCCGCCGTTCCCCTACCGGGTGACGACGGCATCCGCAAGGGTCAGTCACTCCCCAGCTTCTACCTCGTCATTTGCACGGCCTACGGCGCTCAATCTCGCGGTGACGTACTGGGCGAACCTCTGGACAAGGTTCCTTCAGATACGATGCCCTGGGATTGCCCAGTCTGCCAAGCGCAGACCAGTGCCCAAGGTCCGGTCCCCAATACGCCCCAGGTGGCGTTCGTACCCCTCGACCTCCCTCGGGGGTGCAACGTTCCTGCTGCGAGCGACATGCGGACCGCACTTTGGAGTGCAGCGCCCGGCTTTGCCCGTGGCCCACCCGCCGCCTGATCACAGCTACTTCCCAACCAAGACCACGCTCGGGCCGGAAATTAGGACGGCCGGCTCGGGCGTGTGTCTTTATCTCAAAGATTTTTAAATTTTCACCAGCCCCCAGCCATTTCCATTTGGCGTATACTGGGGAGCCATTCCGAGAGGCGCGCACATGCGCCAAAGATGCAAGGATTCAACACTATGAACAGCTTCAAGACTTTCATCGCTGCTACAGCACTCGCCTCCGTCGCATTCTCCAGCGCCGCCATGGCCGGTGACTTGACGATTTCCAAACCCTGGGCCCGCGCTTCCGCTGGCATGGCCAAAGCTGGCGCAGCGTTCATGTTCATCTTCAACGAAACCGGCAAGGACGATACACTGATTGCCGCCAAATCCGACGTTTCCAAAAAGGTCGAGCTGCACACCCACCTGATGGAAGGCGGCGTGATGAAAATGCGTGAAGTCGAAGGCGGCATTCCGGTCAAAAACGGCGCCACCCAAGAATTGAAGCCCGGCAGCTACCACGTGATGTTCATGGGCCTCAACGCCCCGCTTAAAGAAGGCACCACCTTCCCTGTCACATTGGTGTTTAAACACGCCGGCGAAAAAACCATTACCGTTGATGTGATGGGCCCCGGTTCCATGGGTGACATGGCCAAGCACAAAATGGGTGGCATGAAGAAAACTTCCGAACACGGCGGCACGCCGGCTGCGGAACACGGCGGCAAACCCGCCAGCACCATGCCGGGCATGGGCCAGTAATCCACGCCCTGATCACCCACCAAAAAAAGGCCGGAACTTTATCGTTCCGGCCTTTTTTTGTGTGTTGCGCGACCTTTAAGACCACGGCCCTCTTTTGCGGCCACGCATATTGGGCACCGAACTGGTGCGCCGGGCGCGCTTCACAGGACCCGTTTGAGGACCCGTGTGGGCTGCGGGCGCTGAACCGGTCATCTCCCCGGCCAAATCCTGCAAGCGCTCGATCCGGGTTTGCATGTTAGGGTGGGTGGAGAACAGGCTGTCCATCGATTTGGCATGCAGCGGGTTGACGATGAACATGTGCGCGGTGGCGGGGTTATCCTCGGCGCGGACATTGTCGATGTGCTTTGCACCTTGTTCCAACTTGGCCAAAGCTGATGCCAACCACAATGGTTGGCCGCATATTTCGCTACCGATACGATCGGCTTCATATTCGCGTGAACGCGAGATCGCCATCTGCACCATCATCGCCGCCAAGGGCGCCAAGATCATAACCAAGATCACCCCAACAAAGCCCAGCGGGTTGTTGCGGTTATCGCCACCGCCAAAAAACATCGCGAAGTTCGCCAGCATGCTCAACGCACCGGCGATGGTCGCGGTGATGGTCATGATCAAGGTGTCGCGGTTTTGCACGTGCGCCAGTTCATGCGCCATCACACCCGCGACCTCATTGGCATCCAATAGCCGCAGTAATCCGCTGGTCGCGGCTACGGCAGCGTTTTCGGGATTGCGCCCGGTGGCGAACGCGTTGGGCTGGTCTTCGTCGATGATGTAGACCTTGGGCATGGGCATGCCGACCTGCTGGGTCAGGGCCGCAACCATATCGTAAAACTCCGGCTGCTCGGCGCGCGATACCTGGCGCGCGCCGTACATCTTGAGCACCATTTTGTCCGACGACCAATAGGCCCAGAAATTCATCCCGATCGCGATCGCCAAAGCGATCATCATGCCGCTCGCGCCGCCCAGCATGAAGCCAGCGGCCATGAACAGCGCCGTCAGTCCGGCAATCAAAATGGCTGTGCGCATGTAGCCCATCGATGGTCCTTTCGCATTGGTATCGAACGTCATTCGCTTAAACGGGAGATAGGCGTGCACCACCCAGGACGTCAAGACCTGCAGAGTGCTCAAGACGCCCCATAAAATTAGACGATTGACTAATTAATACGTACGTCTTATTTTTTATTCATCAAACACGAGAGGATCTGAACTCAACAAAGGGATTAGCCCATGAACATGATCAAAACGACGCCAGATGAAGCCATCGACGAAGCGCTCTTGAACAAGCTGATCGACAAACGACTCGACACTGTTCTGGAACGTAAACTGGCGGAAATCGACGCCAACAAGACGCCGTCGCTGGCGATCATTGCCACCAAAGGCACCATGGACATGGCCTATCCACCGTTCATCCTGGCCTCGACCGCTGCCGCGCTGGATTGGGACGTGTCGGTGTTTTTCACCTTTTACGGTTTGGAACTGCTGAAGAAAAAACCGCACTTGCAGGTCAGCCCGCTGGGCAACCCGTCGATGCCGATGAAAATGCCCATTGGCCCGGATTGGCTTAAAGGTATCGAGTGGAACATCCCCAACGCGGTGATGAGCAACGTGCCCGGCTTCGAAGCCATGGCCACCGCAATGTTCAAAGAGACCACTTGCGCCAAGGGCGTCGCCAGCGTCGAAGAACTGCGCGAAGCCACAATCGAAGGCGGCGCGAAACTGTTCGCCTGTCAGATGACCGTCGATCTATTCGGCCACAAACAAGACGATTACATCGATGAAGTTGAGGGCTGGATCGGCGCGACCAGCTATCTGCCGCTGTCGCAAAAAGCCGACATCAGCCTGTTTATCTAAAGAAAGGAGAACACCAATGGAATACACCCACGATTTAGATACCCGCGGTCTCAATTGTCCGCTGCCGATTTTGAAAACTAAAAAGACCCTCAACAAAGCCGAAACCGGCGAAGTGGTGCGCATGATCAGCACCGACCAGGGATCGCTCAAAGACATCGAATCGTTTTGCAAACAGACCGGCAACACCTTGCTCTCGACCGCCAGCGATGATCGCGAGCACACTTTTTTTGTGCGTAAGGATTGAGCCTGATGAGTACTGGAAAGAACCCGTTGACGGTTCTCGTCACCGGGGTCACGGGATTTGTCGGTTCGCACACCTTGACGACGCTGTCGGCAATGGAAAACATCCGCGTGATCGCAACGTGTCGCAATCCGGCCAAATTATCTGGTCGCTTTCAAGGCGAAGTCCGCGTCGGCGACTTAAACGACGCCGGGTTTCGCCAACGCGTGCTGCAAGATGTCGATGCTGTGGCGCACTGTGCGGCGTGGACCGCCGCCTGGGGGCATGGCGCACAATCGCACGAACACCACTTGCGCCCCGCCATCGCCTTTATCGACGATGTGCTGAAAGCCGACATCAAACGCTTCGTCCATGTCAGCAGCACCGCGCTGAATGATCGCAACAAAGACGGCGATGCCAACGCGGTTGGCGAAGTGACGCCTTTTTTCCCCCATCTTCACAACGTTCAGCGCATCGAAGAGCATTTGCGCAGCCATGCCGACCAAGGCACCACGTGCGTCAACTTGCGCTTAGGGTTCTTCGTCGGTTCCAACTATGGCATCGGCATATTGCCGATGCTGCTGCCGCGTTTGAAAACGCATCTGGTACCATGGGTGAACGGCGGCACCACCCACTTGCCGCTGATCGATGGCCGCGACATCGGCCAAGCGATGGCGCTGGCCGCGACGGCCCCAGGGCTGCAGGGTTATGAATCGTTTAACATCATCGGCCCTGAAAACCCTACCGTGCGCGAAGTCATCACCTTTATCCACGACGAATTCGGCTATCCCAAACCGCATTTTTCGGTGCCGTTTCCAATCGCCTATCCGTTTGCATGGCTGATGGAAGCGATTGATCCGGTCGTGTGGTGGGAACCGCTGGTGACGCGCTCAATCATTCATTTCTTGGAAGAAAAGGCCGTCAGCAATGCCCACGCCGAACGCGTGCTCGGCTACACCGCGCGCCACGACTGGAAATCCGCCGTGCGCCTGCAAATCGCAGAGATGGCGCAACGCCAAAGCAAACCCATGCCGATGACCCCGCCTCTTCACACGTAATACAGGGATATGGATTTAGACCTGGAAACAAAAGCCCCGGCGCGTAAAATGGAGCCACCGTCACGCATTCGAGCTGGAGCCACCATGGGCCGCAAGGGCGAAGAAAAACGCCAGCGCATCGTCGATGCCGCCAACACCTTGTTTTACCACAAGGGCTTCACCGCAACGTCGTTCGCCGACATTGCGGATGTCTGCGACATGCCCAAAGGCAACTTCTATTTCTACTTCCGCACCAAGGAAGAATTGCTCGACGCCGTGGTGCGCACGCGCATGGAACGTATGGCCAAGCACCTCGACACGCTTCACCATGACCATCCCGATCCGCGAGAACGCCTGCACCGCATCGCCGACGTGCCGTTCAACGACCGCCACGAGGTGGCTCAGTATGGCTGCCCCATGGGCACGCTCAGCGCAGAGCTGAGTAAACTGACGCCACGCGGCCACAAAGCCTTAACGTCAATGTATTCCCTGATGATCATGAGCATTCATCATTGTCTTCTTGGCATCGGCTTGGATGAAGCTGACGCGGAACGCCAAGCCCGACAGATGCTAACGCGTCTTCAAGGGGCGGCCAACCTCGCCCAGACCTTCAACGATGTAAACTGGTTGGAATCGGAAATCGCCTCTATTCACGATTGGATCGATTCTCTGTGATCAAATGGACGCAGATGGTATGCTGACGCGCTGATCACCGCCCGATCACCACAGTTGAGGTCGCCCGTGAGCCGTCTGCTTATTATTGCACTCACCATCTTAACGCTCGCGAGTTCCAATGCGTGGGCGGGACAATTTTGGGCAAACCTGGAACGCGTTTCCGAACCGCTCATGACGGCGCCCCACGATCTTGCCCTGACGCCGGACGGGCGTTATTTGGTGGTTGCCGATATGGGCAACGACAGGGTTTTGCTGCTCGACCCCGATCAACTGACCATACAAGGCATCATCGGAGAGCACGCGCTTAGCTATCCCCATGACGTCATATTTGATGCTAAAGGACGTCTGCTGGTTGCTGACAGCGGCAACGACCGGATCGTGGTTTACACACTTAAAGACACCCAAGCGCGCATTGTCGACATCATAGACGGACTGGACGGCCCCGAAGGATTAGCCATCGGACCGCAAGGGCGGCTATATGTCGCCGCCACCATGGAAGGGCGCGTGGTGCGCCTACGCGATGGCGAGATCGAAGCATCCGCCGACAGCGCTCTCGGCATGCCTTTGGACCAACCACACGATATTGAAATCCGCCAAGACGCCACCGGACTGAGCATCATCGCCGCGGACCCTGGCAACCATCGTCTTGTGGTATTCGATCAAGACCTGCGGCCAAAGTACGAGATTTCCACATGGGACCCGCCGTTTTCCGAACCCAAATATATCTCTCATGACGAACAAGGGCGCCTGTACGTCGCCGACTCATTCAACAACACCATCCGCGTCTTCAGCCCCAGTGCGGCACCAATTGGGCACTTTGCCGAAAGCCACGTCAAACTGCCTGAGGGTATTTTGGTGGTGGGCGGGCGCGCCTGGGTATCGGACACGAAAAGGGGGCGCGTTTTACTTTACCGTTTGGGTGAAACCCCTTAAAAACCCATATGCAGATACCCCTGCACCAATCAAGAATCGGAAAACCGATGATGACCTCCTTCAACCTCGACCTCATTGCGCCCGCCCGCGACCGACTGGCCCGTCATCCAGTCTATGAATCTGTGCGCACCCTTGAAGATCTGCGCGTCTTCATGCAGCATCATGTCTATTCCGTGTGGGATTTCATGTCGCTGTGCAAGACCTTGCAAAATGAACTGGCACCGACAAGCGTGCCGTGGGCGCCAAAGGGCGACCCGATGGTGCGCCGTTTCATCAATGAGATTGTGCTTGAAGAAGAAACCGACCAGGGGCTGCCCGGACATGAGCCTGAATTCCTGAGCCACTATGAGCTTTATCGTGCCGCCATGCGTGAAATCGGCGCGGATGCCGATACGGTGCAGCCCTTCGTCGAAACGGCCGCCGGCAAAGGTATCCGCAGGGCGCTTAAGGATCACGAGATCCCTGCCGCGTCACGCGCTTTCACCGCCCAGACTTTTCAGTTCATCGAAACCGATAAACCACATGTCGTCGCCGCCGCGTTCGCGCTGGGGCGTGAACACATCATTCCCGCGATGTTCCGTTCGTTCTTGTCGGACATGGCAATCAGCAAAACAGACGCGCCAGCGTTCCACTATTACTTAGAACGCCACATTCACCTGGATGAAGATTTTCACGCCCCTCTGTCCTTGCGGATGCTGGACGCTTTCATCGACGGCGATGCCAAAAAAACCCGCGAGGCGGAGGATGCCGCCCTTTTGGCGATTGACGCACGTACGCGGTTTTGGGACGGCGTGTTCGAAGCCCTGCCAGGAAACCGGGAAGCCGCCGCCGAATAAGCCTCACCACCATCTCTGCCCCTCTGCACGCACCTCAGAACCGTATATTCACATATCTCGAATCGGCGCGTCATAAGCAAGAGGACAACGCTGTTAGGAGGTGGCAAACGATGCTTTCCAGCAACAACCAACTGTCGTTCTTGGCCTGGTTGATGATACTTTCGACGCGATTCGGCTCGCCACAATGCGACCGACGCTTCATCGGCGCCTATCGGTTTTAAGCCGCCAGTACGATGCCTGAGCTCAACTTACCGCGAACCGGTTCCGGTCGTTTTATGCGCCAAGACAACCAAGGCCACGTGCAACTGGCCTGGTCGCGAATGAGCGATTATGCCAACATCGTCGCCACCTTCAGCGATGCAAGCCAAGTTTCGGTGTTTCACGCCGCTTTTGATTTGGCTTTGGGTTCTCTTGAACGCGCCGTGCCCAACGGTGCTATGCCAGTCATGTGCGCCACCTGCGCGCTTGGCGTGTTAGAGCCCTTCAACACCCCAAATGGATATGACAACTGGGCGTGCTTTCGCGAAAAAAAGCGCGGCGTGGGCGTAAACGCGACCGATGTTTGCCCCGCCTACACTCAACACCATCAGTAGGACGGCCATAGTTCGCGCACAGCAAAAGGCCCGCTCTTAGAGCGGGCCTTTTAACAAATGTCTTTAAGAGACTGACTTAAGCGGCTTTGGCCAGCGCGCGACGGACGCGGCGCTTGAGCTTCTGTGCTGCTTCGGTCAGTTTCAGGTTCGACGTACCCAACAGGTAAGCGTCGAGACCGCCGTTGTGTTCGATCGAACGGATGGTGCTGGCGCAAACACGCAAGCTCACCTGTTGACGCAGAGCTTCGCTCATCAGTGAAACATCCTGCAGATTCGGCAGGAAACGGCGGCGGGTCTTGTTGTGAGCGTGAGACACGTTGTTACCGGTCTGAACGCCACGGCCTGTCAGGGCACATTTACGGGCCATTGTTCGGCTCCTCAAGTCAAAAACTGATGCAGGGCCACACCGCGTGCAGCCCCGAGTGCGCGGTTTTTACGGAATTTAGGGGGGTACGTCAAGAGAGAATTGCCCTATCGGCCCTTGAAAATGCCTTCTATTTTTCCCTCTAGCTCTCACCTTGGCGAATAAACGACATCAATTCGAGAGAAAAACGCGGACCTTTCTTAATCAAGGTCGTGCGCGGCGGCAAGGATTCCAGCATCTGGTTGGTGATATCGTCCGCCGTCACCACGGCAACTTGAACGTTGCGGGTGGCCTCAAACATCTGCAGCGCCCACGCCAATTCGACGCCGGTCATGCGTTCAAGCGCATGGGTGGTGATGACAAAATCAGGCTTGAGCGTCAGCGACATATCGATTGCCTCGATCGCTTTGTCGAGAATCGAGACTTTGTAGCCCAACTGCGCCAGTTCCTGAGAGATGATTTTGCGCTGCACGCCGCGCGGCATGATCATCACCGCAGAGCCCTTGTCCAACGCCCGCACGCCGCTTTGACGTCGCCCGGTGGGCAAACTGCGCAGCATCATATGAGCAAGCTGGTCGTCCGGCTCGATCCCCGCCACCAAAATATCGGTCAACGTGTTAACGAACACCATTAAGTCTTCGGCGGTGACCGTCGATATGTCGCCGCTGGTTTCCAGATAATCCTCAAGACCATGGGCGACTTTGGAAATGGTCGGAAAACCGAATGACCCGCCCGCTCCTTTAATGGAATGGATGACCCGTTTAATTTCGAGAATATGGTTTTCCGCACCGTCGGAACCGAAGCGTAGCCCCTCGATCTCATCTTCGATGGCCTCGAGCTTATCGCGAGCGCCTTCAATAAAATCCTGGCGCATATCGGCCAGGATCATCTCTAGGTCTGGATCGGACGACGGCCTCATACACCACCTCTCAAACTGTTATATTCGTATCATACTAATCCCAGAATGAGGACGGGCAAGCAAAAACCCCGCCGGACAAGCCGACGGGGTTTGGCATTCATTGCAAAGATTTAGACGATTACCAGCTGGCCATTTCGGCTTGCAGGTTTTCGTCGAGCTTTTCCAAGAACTGGGTGGTTGTCATCCAGGCTTGGTCGGGGCCGATCAACAACGCCAAATCTTTGGTCATAAAGCCCGATTCGACCGTATCGACACAAACCTTCTCCAGAGCTTCGGCGAACTTGACCACATCGGGGGTGGCGTCAAATTTGCCGCGATAAGCAAGGCCACGGGTCCACGCAAAGATCGACGCAATCGGGTTGGTCGAGGTCTCTTTGCCTTGCTGGTGCTGACGATAGTGTCGCGTCACGGTGCCATGGGCGGCTTCCGCTTCGACCGTTTGGCCGTCGGGCGTCATCAACACCGATGTCATCAACCCCAGAGAGCCGAAGCCCTGAGCGACGGTGTCGGACTGCACGTCACCGTCGTAGTTCTTGCACGCCCACACAAAACCGCCGGACCACTTCATGGCGCATGCGACCATGTCATCGATCAAACGGTGTTCATAGGTGATGTTGGCGGCTTCGAACTTGGTTTTGAATTCGGCGTCGAAGACTTCTTGGAACAAGTCCTTAAAGCGCCCGTCATAGGCCTTCATGATGGTGTTCTTAGTCGACAGATACACCGGCCAGCCCATATCCAAACCGTAGTTCAAGCACGAACGGGCGAAACCGCGGATGCTGTCATCCAAGTTGTACATGGACATCGCCACGCCGCCGCCGGGGAAATCGAACACCTCGCGTTCAATCACTTCACCGCCGTCTTCGGGCACGAACTTCATGGTCAGCTTGCCGGGACCGGGCACCACGAAATCGGTGGCGCGGTACTGATCGCCAAACGCGTGACGGCCGATGACAATCGGCTTCGTCCAACCGGGCACCAAGCGCGGAACGTTGGCGCACAAGATCGGCTGACGAAACACGGTGCCGCCGATGATGTTGCGGATGGTGCCGTTGGGGCTTTTCCACATGGCTTTGAGGCCGAATTCTTCAACGCGGTCCTCGTCCGGGGTGATGGTCGCGCATTTGACGCCAACCCGATATTTTTTGATCGCTTCGGCCGCATCAATCGTGATCTGGTCATCGGTTTCGTCACGCTTTTCAACGCTCAGATCATAATATTTCAGATCCACATCCAGGTACGGCAGGATCAATTTGGTTTTGATAAAATCCCAAATGATGCGGGTCATTTCATCGCCATCGAGCTCGACGATTGGATTGGCGACCTTGATCTTCGACATCCGCGTTTTCTCCTTATATTCTCCCGTAACCCGCACGCCTTAAGGCTTTCACCAGAGCTGGCGCTGGATTTCGTGGAGTCTCATTTTTCAGAGTTTTTCCAAGCTGTATTTGTGTGCGCCTGCAACATAAGACCCCCCGGGCACTTTGACAAGCCACGCTCATCACCAAGGCGCGCCACCTCAAAACGCCAAAAATCAATCGACAAATGTTTCAAATACATTGCATCCCCGTTTTCTGTCCCCCATGTGAAAAGGGGGAAATACCACCACAGCCGCAAAAACACTTCGGTTGGGGCGGCATCTCACACATTCGCCTGGGGGGTGAATTAGAGCCGATCGGCTCATGAGAATCGATTGATCATTGCGTGAGGGGGGCCGCGTTGGGTTTGGGACGCTTTCCATGATGCGCCAGTTCAATATGAGCTCTATTTTGCTTTATGTCGTGCTTGGCGCCATCGCCATCATCGCAGGGCATCAACTTACACATATCCTTTCAAACAACTTTTTGAGCCATCGAATTGAGCTCACCGAAACCGCCTTCGCGGTCTCGCTGTTCTTGGTGCTGATGTTCGGCTTCGAAGCGCTGCGACGTAACGTCAACAAGCTTCAAGAAAATGACCAAGATCTTAATGCCCTGAGCGAAGAACGCTCGGCAACCATACAAGAGCTTGCGGAAAGCCGCACCAGTCTCGCCAAAGCACAGCGCATTGCCCATCTCGGTAGCTGGGATTGGGACATTCAAGGCGGCGGACTGTCTTGGTCCAACGAAATTTATCGCATCTTCGGCCTCAGCCCTCAGGCGTTCGGCGCCACATACGAAGCCTTCCTCAATGCCGTTCATCCCGACGACCGCGAAAGCGTCATCGAAGCCGTTAATCGCGCCGTCTATGAAAAAGAGTCCTACTCCATTGAGCACCGGGTCCTCCGTCCCAATGGCGAGGTCCGCCATGTCCATGAACAGGGCGAAGTTATTTACAACGCCACCGGCGAGCCGCTGAGCATGAGCGGCACAGTGCTCGACATCACCGAACGCAAGCTAATTGAAGATGAAATTCAATCCCTCAACACCGATCTGGAAAAGCGCGTTGAAGACCGCACCCAGGCGCTCCAAGAAGAAGTCATCATCCGCAAAATGGCTGAAAAGGAGAGTCGCGCCGAGCGCAAAAAAGCGCAACGCTACCTGTCCATGGCGGGCAACCTGCTTGTCGGTTTGGACGATCAAGGCCACATCGACATGATCAATGATTACGGCAGCAAGTTGCTCGGGTACAGCAGTCCCGAGGAGCTGATCGGAAGCGATTGGTTCAAGATTACCATCCCCGCAAACGAGCAGCTCGCCGTGCGCCACGTGTTCAACGAAGTCATAGCCGGTCGAGAAGAACCCTTTCAGGAGTTCGAAAACTCAATTGTCACCAAATCCGGCCAAACCCGCATCATGCAGTGGCACAACGTCGTGATGCACGACGATGATGGTCGGATCACCGGGGTGCTGTGCGCCGCAACGGACATCACCGAGCAAAAGAACCACGCGGAACACCTGCGCCACGCCAAAGAGGCCGCGGAAGCAACCAGCCGCAGCAAAAGCGGATTCTTGTCCAATATGAGCCATGAACTGCGCACCCCGATGAACGCCATTTTGGGGTTCAGTCAATTGATTCAAGCGGATAACGCCAACCTTTCCACCGCCCAACAAGAATATCTCGAAATTATTCTCAACAGCGGCAATCACTTACTCAATTTAATCAATGAAATCCTCGACATCACACGCATTGAAAATGGCGCATTGAAAGTCGAGCTGGAAGAGGTGCTCCTTGGCGACATCATTATAAACGCCACAACGCTGCTCAACCCGATGGCCGCTCAGCAACACATCACATTGCATGCCCCTAAAGATTTTGACCAACTGCCGATGATCATCGCAGACTCAACACGTTTACGTCAGGTGCTGATCAACCTGTTGAGCAACGCCATAAAATACAACCGCAAAAATGGCCACGTTTATGTGAGCGTTGAGACCACCAACGACGCCAAGGCGCGCATTTCGGTGCGCGACACCGGACGCGGCATTCCCGCCCAGCACCGACACGAACTGTTCCTGCCCTTCAATCGCTTGGAAGCTGAAAACAGCGCCATTGATGGCACAGGGGTCGGTTTGGTTTTGACCAAGAGCTTGATCGAATTGATGGGGGGCCAAATCGGCTTCGACAGCCTAGAAGGTAAGGGCAGTACGTTCTGGATCGACTTGCCTTTGGCTCAAGCTCAATCGAAAAACCAGTCCTCCACGCAACGCGCTCCAACAGAGCCCGCCTACAAAAAACACCGCCGGGTCATGTATATCGATGACAATCCGACCGACATGCGGCTGCTGATCGAAATCGCGGGGCGAATCGATGGCATCGAAATCATCCCTGCCCCTGATGCCGAACGCGGACTTGAGCTGGCGAAAACTCACCCCCTCGACGTGGTGATGGTGAACGTCGATTTGCCGTGCGAAGGCGAAACGCCGCTACAAACTTGGTGCAACGCCGCGTCACCCCCGATTCCGGTGGTCGCGTTATGCGAATGCCAAGGTGAACGAGACGGCAATCAATGCCAGTTGCAAAGCTTCTCAGCCTGCCTCAACAAACCCGTCGATATCAAAGCCGTCATGAAGGTTTTGGTCGATATTCTCGATCATCCAAATTCTAACCCCAGCAACGTCTTGCCCTTTACCTCTCTCAACACAACGTGAAACCCACTCAAAGATGACTGGTGAGCACGATCTCATCGGCTTGAGGCGCGACGGCGATGGCGTCAAATATTTCATCGACGTTTTCGACCACCTGAAACAGTTCTTTCACCTTGTGGTGACCGAATCCACCCTCGACAACCCGGTCGATGAGGGCGAAATATGGGTCCCAATAGCCATTGGTGTTGACGAAAATGATCGGCTTGTTGTGTTGTTGGAGTTGCTTCCACGTGGTGATTTCGATGCTTTCGTCCAAGGTGCCGAGCCCGCCCGGCAACACCACGAACGCGTCTGAGATTTCAAACATCTTGGCTTTGCGCTCATGCATGCCTTCGACCACGACCTCTTCGGCGCCATCGACGACACCGACTTCGTAAGCACGCAGAAATTCGGGAATGATCCCCGTGACCGCGCCGCCCGCCGCAATCGCCGCGTTCGCCACCGCCGCCATCAGCCCGATGCCGCCGCCGCCATAGACCAAACGCACGCCGCGTTCGCCCAACAAACGGCCCAGTTTTTCGCCTTGCTCCGCGTGCGCCGGGTCTGCGCCGGAGCGTGATCCACAAAAAACGCACAGAGATGTCAATTTGCTCATCGAAGTTCCCTTTCTCGTTCCCCATCTTTGTAACGCGCAGAGCTCTGTGTCGAAAGCAACATTTGCTGTTTGCTTGTTACGAACCGTTACAAACTGCCCCTTGGCAACAGGTTGTTTTTCACACAAACTATGCGGCGATAGATCACATCCAGCGCCCGCGATAGGCGCGCACGCACAGGAGACCACGACCTATGACTTTTAAGCGATCCGCACTCATTGCCTGCGCGGCCTTAGCCGCCGTATCTTTCACAGCCCCCGCAATGGCGGATGAAGCTGGTGAAATCAAGTACCGCCAAGCCGTGATGAAATCGATCGGCGGCCATATGGGCGCGATTGCCGGTATTTTCAAAGCCGCAACCGCTAACCAGCCTAACCTGGCCACCCACACCCAGGGCATGTTGGCGCTATCGGGAATCACCGGCTCCATTTTCCCCCAAGGCTCTGACTTTGGCGAAACAGAAGCCCTGCCTGCCGTTTGGGAAAAACCGGGCGAATTTTCCAAGGCCGTCAAAATGTTCCAAGACGCTGCCGCCAAATTGAACAGCGCCGCCATGTCCGGCGATATGGCGGCCACCGGCGCCGCGTTCGGCGGTTTGGGCAAAACGTGCAAGAATTGCCACGAGAACTTCCGCGAAAAGAAAAAACAATAAGACGTGTCTGCTGTAGCGAACACGAAATTACGCATGCGCGCCGTCCTCGCCACCTTGGTGGCCGGGGCGGCGCTCGTGTACACGCCTTTACCCGTGATGGCGCAAGACCAATTGGCGGAGGGTGAATATATTTTCAACCTCGCCGGTTGCGAAGGCTGCCACACCGACAAAAAAGCCAAAGGCCCCAGACTTGCGGGCGGGCGCGCGTTCAAAACCGACTACGGCACGTTCTTCAGCCCCAACATCACGCCCGATCTCGACACCGGCATCGGCACGTGGAAATTTAATGATTTCAAGCGCGCATTACGCGAAGGCCTTGCGCCGGACGGTGGGCACTATTTTCCCGCCTTTCCCTATACCTCCTACACGCACATGACGGACGAGGACATCGCTGCGTTATGGACATATGTCCAGGCACAACCCGCCGTCGCCCATGTGAACACGCCACACGACCTTAGTCCGCCGTTCGGTTGGCGCTGGCTGATGGTATTTTGGAACATGCTGTATTTGGACCAAGGCCCGAAACCGGACTGGGACCGGGGGCGCTATGTGACCGAAGCCTTGTCCCACTGTCACGAATGTCACACGCCGCGTAACGCCATCGGCGGCTATCGGCAAGATCAAGCCTTCGCGGGCACCAAAAGTAACCCTGAAGGTATCGCTATTCCCAACATCACGCCCGACGCTGAAACCGGCGTCGGCAAGTGGACGGAGGGTGACTTCAACATGCTGTTTACCATCGGCATGCTGCCAGACGGTGATTTCGTCGGCGGTGTGATGAGCGAATCGGTTAGCCACTCGACCAGCAAAATGACCGCCAAAGACCGCAAAGCGCTGATCCGCCACCTACAAGCCTTGCCATCAATCCACAATCAGGTCAAACCCCCGAAAGCCAAGATTTCCGGGGGAAATGATTGGGAATAGGCCCCGTATAGCGTTGCGCAGATCATTTGTAGCGCGTTAGGGTGATTGCAGTGCCCGCGTCCCACATTTAGTGTTAAAAGAATAATATTGGGGCCTCACGGGATCAGGAGTTGGGGGACGTTGCAGAAATCCGTCATGATAGGTGTGCTCGGCGTAGTCATCGTCGCCGTTGCGGTTGGTCTTAGCATTATGCTGGGCGATGTCGAAACACCACCTCCGCCACCGATTCAGGCAACCCAGCCAGACTCCACACCCCAGACCCAAGCCGAAGAAATCATCCCGCCATCGTTTGACGTTGTGCGCGTCAACCCCGAAGGCAACGCCGTGATGGCCGGACGCGCGCATCCAGGCAGCCGCGTCGAGATTTTGGATGGCGACGCCGTATTCGGCGCCGTCACCACGGACGGGCATGGCGAATGGGTGTTCGTACCTGAAACTCTGTTGGAGCCGGGTGAACGTCGCCTCGGCCTGCGCATGCATATGGACGGGCGCGATCCCGTGCTCTCCGAACACGTGGTGATCTTGGTGGTCCCCAAACGCGGTGCCAGCAGCGATGGCGCCTTGGCCTTGAAAGTTCGTCGCGATGGCACCGGCCCCAGCGAAGTTCTGCAAAAGCCCGGCGCGCAAGACGTCTTCGGCGTCGATTCCGTTGATTATGGCGGCGGCAACTTGACCATCAGCGGCCACGCAAAGCCCGGCCACGCGGTGCAGCTGTACATCGACAACCATTTCATCGGGCGCACCATCACCGATTCAGCGAACCGCTGGCGCGTGACCCCACAGACCGACATTGCACCAGGCACCTACACCTTGCGCGCCGACATGCTTGATGAACGCGCCCAAGTGCTGGCGCGCCGGGAACTGCCGTTCCAACGCGCTGAGCCTGCTGACACCCAAAACCTCGCCCCCGGCAGCTTCGTCGTCGTCCAGCCCGGCAACAGCCTGTGGCGTTTGGCCGAGCGCACGTACGGCAAAGGACTGCGTTTCCATATGATTTATGAGGCCAATCAAAAGCTGATCCGTGACCCTAATCTGATTTACCCCGGTCAGGTGTTCCGCCTTCCGGGGCAATAAACGGTGCTTTTCGGTCATTTTTTGCTGTAAAATACAAGACTTAACGTAACGCCTTCGCGCCTCTACAATGCGCGCGCATCAAAACCGGAGCATTTTCGGTCAACAGTTTAAGGAAGATCATTTCGTGAAGACCATCCTGGTTCCTATCAACAGCGCCGGTTGGCCGTTCATCGCGCTGTTTGGCGTCATCGCCCTCGCGCTTGGTTATTATGCAGAGCCGCTGGGCTGGATTGGCCTCGTGTTGACGCTGTGGTGCGTGTACTTCTTTCGCGATCCCGACCGCATCACGCCAACCCGTCCGGGTCTGGTGATCGCCCCGGCCGATGGTCGCGTGTGCCTGATCGACGACGCCGTGCCCCCGGCTGAGCTGGAAATGGGCGACGAACCCCGTCCGCGCGTGTGCATCTTCATGAACGTCTTCAACGTGCATGTGAACCGCGCCCCGATGGACGGCTCGATTACCAAGATCGCTTATCGTCCCGGCAAGTTTTTCAACGCCGAACTCGACAAAGCCAGCGAATTTAATGAGCGCATGTCACTGTCCATGCACACCGCCAGCGGCCACGACATCGCGTTCGTGCAAATCGCAGGCTTGGTGGCGCGACGGATTCTCTGCCAAGTCAAAGAAGGTGATCATGTGCAAGCCGGGCAACGTTTTGGTCTGATCCGCTTCGGTTCACGCGTTGATGTGTATCTGCCCAAAGGCGCGCAGTCGCTGTTATCCGTCGGTCAGCTGACCACGGCGGGCGAAACCGTGGTTGCCGATTTGAACGCCGATGAGCCCCGCCGTGAGGGTGAGGTCCGCTGATGTCTGAGGACAGCCCCCAGAACGAACCATCCACAGGCGAGCAACCCGCCCTGCCCAGGCGCCCCAAACGAAAGCGCCTGTCGCTGAATGTGATGATCCCCAACATGCTAACGCTGTTGGCGTTGAGTTCTGGCTTGACGGCGATCCGCTTTGCTTACGAAGGGCGTTGGGAACACGCCGCGCTGGCTATATTGGCCGCCGCGATCTTGGACGCACTGGACGGACGTATCGCGCGCCTGCTCAAGGGCACCTCGAAATTCGGCGCTGAGCTGGATTCACTGGCCGATATCCTCAGCTTCGGTGTTGCCCCGCCGATGATGCTGTACTTCTGGTCTCTGGAAAATATGGGCCGGTTCGGCTGGATTTTGGTGGTGTTGTTTGCGGTCAGTTGCGCTTTGCGTCTGGCGCGTTTCAACACCGCAGCCGAAGATCCCGACCCGCCAGCCTGGGCTTCGACCTTCTTTTCCGGCGTTCCCGCCCCGGCAGCTGCCGGTCTGGTGCTGCTGCCGATGATCATTTCATTCAATTTGTTCGAAGACTATGTACGCCGCCCCGAAGTGGTGTCGGTGTTCATGATCGTGGTGGCGGGGCTGATGATCAGTTCGATCCCCACGTATTCGTTCAAAAAAGTCAAGCTGAGCCCGAAGCTGGTGCTGCCGTTGATGGTCACCGTCGGCTTGGTCATCGCCAGCATGCTGAGCGCGCCGTGGGTGACGTTATCGGGCATTTTGGCGGCATATATGATCTCCATCCCGTTCGCCGTGCGCAGCTACCGCGCCATCTGCATCCGTACTGGTTCGTGCGAACTGGATGGCGACGACGACACCGTGGATATCGACCTCAACGATGAAACACACTAGGCAGCAACGTGGGGCGATGACATCACCATGGTGAGTACACTCAAACGCGGAACCGCGGTGGTTTACGACACCGAGTGGACCAGTTGGTCCGGGTTTGCCGCGCACAACTGGAAACAGCCCGGACGTTATCCTGAAATCATCCAGATCGGCGCGATCAAACTGGACGTTGCCGATGGCTTTCGCGAAATCGGCGCCTTTCAGGGCTTCGTGCGCCCCAAGCACAATCCGCAACTGAGCGATTACATCATCGACTTGACCGGCATCACGCAAGAAATCATCGACCGCGAAGGGGTTCCGTTTGCCAGCGCGCTTGCAGATTTTGTCGGCTTTATCGGCGATGATACTGAAGCGCTGTTTTCGTTTGGCCGCGATGGTGCCATCGTGCAGAGTAACTGCAATCTGATGGAAATTGCGTTTCCTGAAATCTTTAACAGCGAACGCGATATGCGAAAAGCGCTGGTCGATGCGGGCCTGATCGATGAGAGCTGCCGCAGTTGCGACCTGCCCGCCCACCTCGGCTTGCCCGATACCGAGCTATCGCACAACGCGCTGGGAGATGCCCGTTCGATTGCTACGGCGATCCGCCACCTTCGTAAACAAGGCCTCATCTGAATTATGGCGTTTCGGGCAGCAAATCACGGATTGCGCTGAGGTATTCGCGGTCGCGTTTCCACATCTCGACCACTTTTTGAGCGTCCTCCGGCTCAAAGCTGCGATACAGATCCAAGATGACGTTGACATCGGCGCGCGTCGCATCGGCGCGCCCCGGCGCGACCCGGCGGCTTTTGCGAAAAATAGTGATGAAATCGATCTCAACAAGATCAAGCGCCTTACACGCAATGGCGATGCCTTCGCCGCCCTTTTCAAACACGATGCGCCGAACCAACACGTCATTGAGCTTTGTCAGGTCCGACAAAATCGCAAAAAACAGTGGAATCTCGCCGTCTGACAAGGTTTGCACCAGCATTTCCGGGGTGATCATACCGCGCTCACGCAGGCTTTTAATCAACTCTGAGGACGAATCAGACTTTTCCGTCAACGTCGCTTCATAGCCCTCACGTGCGGCCTGCTCCAACAACCGGTCCGTGGTCGTTGCATCAATATCAAAGCGTTCGATAATGTGAAGGCGCAGCGCTGCTGACACCCACATAAACATCTTTTTCGCCAAGTCTTCCGGCAGGTCCGTGCGACGCAACAACGGGTCTTGAAATGTATCGACGCGCTTAGATTGTTCGACCAAATAAGCCATCGTGGCATTCGAAATGTGGGCGTTCTCATTTTTCAAAAGGTGCGTGATAACCCCAACACTGTTGGTTTCAACCAAGGCATCCGAGAGCGTTTCGCTGATGTCGTCACGCAATGTGATGGCGAGGTGATATTCTTCCGTGCGCAAGCGGATGATTTCGATGAGATCTTCATCGTGCAAAACTTTGCTCTTGGTCAGAATCGGGTATGCAACATCCAGCTCGTCGGCGGCGAGCGCTTTGATCAGTTCACGGGGAACATCATCATCTTCGGCGAATTTTTCACTCAGCTTTTTGCGCACAGAGACTTCAACCTCATGTACAAGCTTCTGTATTATATTGAACATAAGGCTTTTTTCGCGATCAGACAGCGCTGTGCCGCGATCATCGAATAGGCTATCGACGACAGCCGCGAGTTCCGTCTTGCTTTTGACAGAGCTCTCACGCGCCAAGCTGAGCAATCGGTCCGCATTAAGCATCGGACTCATTGGAAACCTCATATTCAGTGATATACTAAACGCCTTAGATCATAACCCATTCATTCCGCGAAACCAGATACGCCATTCGTATAACAACGCAGATATTACGCATAACCTTACACCGTTGACGCAAACCTACCGCACCTTTACGTAGGATTGTTCTGTATTTTTTCCCGTTTAATGAGATATTTTCGCTTTATGACAATATCATTTCATGGTTAATAGCCGTGATCGGGGCTGTTAACGGGGGAGAGCGTCAGCGTGGTGCACGCGTATCAAAGCCGCAAACCAAGAAACTGGCCTTCGTTTCCCGGCAAGGCCGAGGAACGGGCGTCAAACGCATTGGCGCGCCTGGAAGATATCACCCGTCTAGTCTCCGAAGTTATCTGGGAAGTCGATAAAGGCGGCGTACTGACGTTTGTGTCAGAACGCGCCTTTGAGGTTTTCGGCCTCCCTCCTCAGCACCTGATCGGTCAGGATTTGACCGACCTTGGAACCTTTGGATCCACCCCTGGCGCTGAATCTGAGCCCGATTGGGATAAACCTTTTCGCGACCGCCTGTTTAAAATCAAACGGCCTGATGGCGCCGGTCGATCACTCCTGATCAGTGGCCTGCCCCACTTCGATAAAGAGACTTGGGAGTTCAAGGGCGTTTACGGCACCGCCGAAGACATTACTGAAAAGCTTAATGCCGAAAAACAACTGCGCATGCTGTCCGAAATCATCGAACAAAACCCGTCTATGGTGTTCGTCACCGATCTCGACGGTACGATCCAGTACGTCAACACCATGTTCAAGAATATGACCGGTTACAGCAGCGAAGAAGTCATTGGACAAACCCCGCGCCTGTTGCAATCGGGGCTGACGCTGCAAGAAACCTACAAAGATTTATGGAACACCATTCTTGCAGGACAAAAGTGGCAAGGTGAAATTCAAAACAAGCACAAAGACGGGACTGTGTTTTGGGCCAACTTAACCATTAGTCCGGTAGCGCTATATTCCGATACCATCAATCACTTCGTCGCCGTTCACGAAGACATTACCGAACGCAAACAGGCCGAGGAAAAACTGACCGCCGCCAAGGAACAAGCGGAAATCGCCAGCCGGGCGAAGTCCGAAATTCTTGCCAACACCAGCCACGAATTGCGCACGCCGTTGAACGCCATCATCGGCTTTTCCAGCTCCATTCAAAACGAAACGTTTGGCCCGTTGAACAACGCTGCGTACCTCGACTACATCGACATCATCAAAGAATCCGGCGAGCATTTGTTGGACTTGATCAACGACATACTCGACGTCGCATCCTTAGAAGCCTCACAGGTAACCCTGTGCCTCACGACATTCCGCTTAGCCGATGTCTTGCAATCATCCTTGCGGCTGGTTGCGCCACGCGCCGAGCAGGTTGGCATCGCCATCTCATGCGATTGCATTGATCAGGATACGTTTATCACCGCCGACGAGCGTCGCATCAAACAGGTATTTTTGAATTTGCTGTCCAACGCGGTGAAGTTCACCACGGTGGGAGGAAGCATCGCCATCTCATTTGAAAAAGAAGTCGGCGGCGGCCTTACCATCGCCGTGTCCGACACCGGCATCGGCATGGACGAAGCCGACATCAGCAAAGCTATGACAGAATTCGGGCAAGTTGAAAGCGACCACACCCGCAAATATCACGGCACCGGCCTGGGTCTGCCCTTAACCCAAGGGCTGGTGGAGTTGCACGGCGGCAACCTAAAGATCATCAGCGAAAAAGGCGCGGGCACCACGGTCAAAGTCCATCTACCGCAAAGTTGCATGGCTTGCGCGCCTTAGGTTTAAGCGACACGATGCTCTAGTCGACTTTGTCGCCACCCTGCAACATTTGCGCGCAGCATCAACAAGGCCGGTGTGACGATCAGCGTCAAAATGGTGGCGAAGCTCAAACCAAACACGATTGAAAGCGAAAGCTGAACCCACATCTGATTGGCCGGCGCATCGAAGATGATGGTGCGACCGATGAAATCGATGCCGATGTTCATGGCCATAGGCATCAATCCCAAAATCGTCGTGACCGTGGTCAGCAGAACCGGACGCAAGCGCTGAGCGCCGGTCAATATGATCGCTTCGCGCACATCTGAGGTGGTCTGTTTGAGGCGATCAAAGGTGTCGATCAACACGATGTTGTTGTTGACCACAATGCCCGCCAACGAGATCACGCCGATGCCGCCCATGACGATGCCGAACGGTTGCCCGGTGATCAACAAACCGATGAACACCCCGATGGTCGACATCACCACCGCCGACAAAATCAAAAAGCCTGAGTAGAAGCTGTTGAATTGCGTCACCAAAATGATGGCGATCAAAAACAGCGCCACGCCAAACGCTTTGCCCAAAAATGCCTTGGCTTTGGCTTGTTCTTCATCTTCACCCTTAAAACGGATGGAGATACGCGGATCCAAGTCAGTCGCCGCGATCCAGGCCTGAATGCCCTTGACCATTTCATCGGCCAGAATGCCTTCGGCGACGTCGGCCTTAACCGTCACCACGCGCTTGACGTCGGTGCGGCTGATGGTGCCGGTTTTGGCGCGCGGCTCCATCGACACGAAATTACTCATCGGCACTTGGCCAGCTGGCGTTTTGACGCGCATGTGGCGCAGCTGTTCCAAGGTGCGGTATTCACTGGGAAAACGCGCCCGAATATCGAGCTCGTCATCGGTGTCGCGCGGACGATAGCCACCCAACTTGATCCCCGATGTCGCCATCCGAACCGTGCTGCCGATTGACGACACATTCGCGCCAAACTTGGCGGCCTGGGCGCGATCCACATCGAATACCCAATCGATGCCGGGCAACGGCAAGCTGTCTTCGATATCGACGAAGTTGGCATTTTTGCTCAACTCTTCGATAACGCGTTTGGCCGTTGGCTCAAGCAGCTCTGGATAGCGCGACGAAATTTCCAGCTGCACCGGCTTGCCCACCGGCGGTCCGCTTTCGCGTTTTACCGCATTCACAATAACACCCGCAATCGGTTGAGTTCGTGTGCGGATCTCGTCCAAAATCACGGCGGCTTTGCGGCGTTTATCCCAATCCTTGAATTCCACAAACACCGTGCCGATGATGTCTTCGGCAGATTCTCCCGTCGGGTTGGATCGGGTGCGGGCATAAACCAACTTGATGCCCTGCACGCGCATGACTTCAGCCTCAATTTCGCGCATCAACGCATCGCGTTCCCAGATCGACAAGTTGCCGCGCGCACGCACTTGAACCTGCGCGGTGCTGGGCTCAGATTCGGGAAAAAACTCGATGCCATTGCCAAACTTTGCGTACACGAACAACACGCCAAACAGCACCATAACCGCGCTGATGGTCACCTTTGCGGGATGATTAAGCGCCGTTTCCAAGACACCAAGATAGGCACGCGTGATCCCACCGACGTGTTCCAAGCCCCCTTGCTCACCGCCCTTAAGCGCTTTCATCACCTCAGGGGCCGCCGTTCCGGGTCTGCCGATGTAAGCGCCCAATGCAGGAATGAACACCAGCGCCATCAGCAACGACGCCGACAGCGTCGCCAGCAAAGTGATGGGCAGATACTTCATAAATTCGCCAACCACGCCCGGCCAAAACAGCAGTGGCAAGAACGCCGCTAAGGTGGTCAAGGTCGCGGCGATGATCGGCGGGGCCATGCGCTTAGCTGCCAAGGCATAGGCTTTTTTGCGGTGTAGGCCTTCGGTCATTTTACGGTCAGCGAATTCGGTCACCACGATCGCACCATCAACCAACATGCCGACCGCTAAGATCAGACCGAACAACACCACCATGTTCATCGTCAGGCCCATGGAATGCAGCACCAAAATACCGGTCAGGAATGATCCTGGAATCGCCACGCCGACCAGACTCGCGGAACGCAAGCCAAGCGCTGCGACCACCACGATCATGACCAAAAGCACAGCACTAATCACCGAGTTTTCCAGCGTCGACAGACGTTCGCGAATATCCGTCGATTTATCTTGCGCATAGACAACGTTGACGGTGTTTTGCAAGGCTTCGGGCCACGCAGCGCGTTCTTCTTCAACTGTGGCTTTGACCATCTCGACCGTTTCGATCAAGTTTTCACCTGAGCGCTTGGACACTTCCAACGTCACCGCACGCTGGCCGTTGATGCGCGCGAAACTTTTGGGGTCTTTGAACGCACGGCGTACTTCACCGATGTCGCCCAAACGCACCACCGCATCGCCGTCGATGGTGATCGGCAAGGCCATGATCTCGCTGACATGGGTAAGCAGCCCCGGCACTTTCAGCGTAAAGCTGCCGCGCCCGGTGTCCTGCGCTCCGGCGGCGACCAGTTTGTTGGAACTTTTGACGTTGGCGATAGCTTCGGCAGGGCTGAGGCCATAACTTTCGACTTTCACCGGATCGATGAGGATTTCCACCATCTCGTCACGGGTACCCGTCAGTTCGGCTTTGAGAACCGGGCTCAAACCTTCCAGGTCGTCTTTCAGATCGCGGCCCAATTGCAACAAAGCTCGTTCGGGCACGGTGCCGGAGAGGCTCACCACCACCACCGGAAATTCGGAAAAGTTGATCTCTTCGATCACCGGGTCTTCACTGTCGTCGGGCAAATCTGGCTTGGCATTATCGACCTTTTCGCGCACGTCGCTCAGGGCCTGCTTGGCGTTAAAACCGGCTTCGAATTCAAGCACAATGTTTGCGCCACCTTCGTAACCTTTAGCACGCATTTCCTTGAGCCCTTCGACGGAGCGCAATTCCAGCTCCAACGGTCGAATGATCAGGCTTTCGCTGTCTTCGGGCGAAATCCCCTCATGCGCTACGCGCACGATGATCAGCGGAATATTGATGTCCGGTTCAGCTTCTTTGGGAATTTCCACATAAGCCACGCTGCCCGCAATCAACAGCAACAATAGGGTCGAAAGAGTGGTTCTGGCGTGAGAAAACGCAATGTCGATAAGGCCGCGCATGGATCAGTTCCCTTCCCCGCTCACCAAACCGACAGCAGAATTCTGGGGCTTCAACTCCCCTTCGACGGGGATCACGGTTTGGCCTTCGGCGACGAACTCTTGGCCTACGGTGATGATCCGCGCCTCATGGGGCAATCCGGTCAACCAGATTCCATCAGTGGCGTCAGACACCATCTCGACCGGGTGAAACACCACCACATTGTCGATATTGACAGTTTTCACACCCACTGCGCCTTCGTCATTCAAGGTCAGTAACGCCGACGATATTTTATGCGCCACGACGCGTTCCAACGGCAAGTGCAGTTCCGCCGTCACGCCTTCAGGGACCGAACCATCAGCCACGTCCATCTTCACTTCGACACGAAAGGTGCGGGTCAAAGCGTTAGACGACTTGGCGACGAAGCTCACCTGACCGTTTAAAATCCGTCCATCGGGCAGTTCAACTTCGGCCACGCCACCCAAATCAATGAAGCCAATGTCGTGTTCAACCACTTCGCCGACCGCGTTCATGGTGCCAAGATCAATCACCCGCGCCACAATGGCGCCAGCCTTATCGTTATAATCGCCCTCTTCCACCGGAAGCTCATCGACCACGCCTGCAAACGGGGCGGTGATGGTGGTGTTTTGAAAGTCGCGCTGCATCCCCGATACCTGGGCGCGGGCGGCTTCCATATCGGCCTTGGCCTGGGCCACGCTCAATTGGGAACTGTAGCCACCTTTGCTGAGCTTCTTGGCGGAATCGTAAGCAATCTTGCGCTGCTCGAGACGGGCTTTCGCTTCCGCCAGCAGCGCCGGTAGGTTTTCCGGATCGATCTTGAGCAAAACATCGCCCGCTTCAACGCGTGCGCCTCTTTTGACCACGACCTCAGAAATGCGTCCCGGCACCTCGGTGCGTACGAACACCGCCTTGTCCGCTTCGATGCGGCCTAGGATGGCGATCTTGCGCACGTGTTCCTCACTGGTCACGGTGCTCACGCGCACCCGTGTTTCAGTTGCCTCACTGGAAACATCAGAAGCCGTCACCGCATCGTTCATCGCATCGACGGCAACCGCACCGGTGGTATTTTCAGTGTCATTAAGCATGCCCGACGCCATCCATAAGGCCGCAAGCAACGCAATAGCGATGGCGGTTTTGTGCGATGTCTGCAAACCACGTGCTTTGTCCGATGGCATGTCCAGGCCCTGCTCTGATGTGGGTTCGAAATTATCCTTGGGGCTCATGCGCCGTCTCCCACCTGTTTTTTTCGGCTGGCTTGACCAACGCAGTCAATGCACTCGCGGATCGATTCCATATCTCGCCAGCCCTCATCTTTGGCGGCGGCGAAAAATTCAGCGCGATTTTCTTTCATGTAGTTCAGCACGCCTTCATAAAACGCTAAACCGAAACCACGCACAAACCGACGTCCGCGCGACAGTCCGCTATTGTCCAGTTCTTTCATCTTTTCGGCGTAAAATCGATAATCGGCCATATAGCCGTCATAGACCTCGGTTAAATGGTCATCATCCATGTGTTCTGCAAAAAAAAGCATGAACAGCGTTTCCGAACGCACCCGGTCCACATCCGGCGTCTTGGTCAGAGCGGCGCGAAATGCGCTCAAGCCCGTATCGGTGATGGAATAGACTTTCTTGTCCGGTCGCCCATCCTGTGCTTCCACCACGCACGTGACCTGCTCAGCCTGCAAAAGCTTGGATAGGGCGGGATAGATGGAGCCGAAGCTTGCATGATGAAAGTGCGCAAACGGCCCTTCCTCAAACATCTTGCGGATTTCATATCCACTGGCGTCGCCCAGGCTCAACACGCCCAAGCACAAGGTTTTCACGTCCATAACCGAACTCCGTAAGGAAGCAATGCCGAATGCATACACTCATATATCATTTCTATATATGCCCAAATGATATATTGCGCAATCATCACACGACAAAAATACATTACAGAATTCAGCACAACCTTTACCGAGTGACGTTTTATTTCCGCCCGTTCATATGCTCGCGATAGCTTTCCGCATCGCCGTAATCGTCGAATTCGTAGTAGCGCTTATGAACACCGCGTACCCGGTTGGCATGTTTGATGGGGCACCACCTTTTTTCCATGCGGCTGGCGATTTCACGGCCATAAGCGATCACCCCGTTGGCGTAGCCGCAGTAGGCGCAATTGAGCTTTTCCACCCAATTGAGATACGCCAAATGATGACGGTCGATGACGATGAAGTCGGAACGCGGCACTTTCTTGATGCCGTAAATGGGAAAGCAGCTCAGTTGAAACAAACTCATCGACAGATCGAGCAGGAGCAACGGCGCGATCAGCGCATAAATCACCGGCGCAGTGATGAAATTGAGCAACTGCGATTCTCGCCAAAATTTCAGCACCCCTGTGCGCAAAGCAAGGTGACGGTTGATGACCTCTCGCTCGAACTTAACCTTGCGCTGATCGAGACGGTATTGGAAACGCGCGCGTTGGCCTTCGAATTCTTGCTCTAACTCTTGCTCAAGGTTTTGAATCTTGCCTAGAATTTCATCGATAACCGTGCTCATGATGTCGCTTCCCTATTCTTGCGAACAATAACCCTAGCGCATTATCAAAGGACCTTCCCCATGCCTTCTTCATCGCTGCCCCCATTTCACCTAGCGTTTCCGGTTCACGATCTGGAACAAGCTCGCGCCTTTTACGGTGGGCTTTTGGGCTGCATCGAGGGTCGCTCGTCCGACAGCTGGATCGATTACAACTTTTGGGGCCATCAGGTCGTCGCGCATTTGAGCCATGGCGACGCCCAAAACGCCATCACCAACCAAGTCGATGGCAAAAACGTCCCCGCGCCGCACTTCGGCGTGGTGCTCGGTTGGGACGATTGGCACGCGCTCAAAGACAAGCTGATCGCGGCAAAACTGAACTTTATTTTAGAACCCTATATCCGCTTCGAAGGCCTGCCCGGTGAACAGGCGACAATGTTCATCCAAGACCCCAGCGGCAACGCCTTGGAATTTAAAAGCTTCAAGGACATGGGGCAATTGTTCGCGATCGATTAAGACCGTAGCGGCTCTTGCCCGTCAGGGCGGTAGGTCCCGTCCATATCCTCAATTTCGATCACCCACAAATCCGTATCGATATCCAGCTCGCGTGCGATGTAGCCGTCGCACGCGAGCTCCCCGTCCGCCGCCGCACCGCCCGCCACCACCATCCATACGCGTTCGCCATCTGCCGAAAACCGTCGCCCCAACAGTTCGCAGCCACGGCCAAGGCGGTTCACCTTGATCAACACTTGGCCAGCATCGCGGTCGCCGCGCCGCGCCACGACGGCGGGCAGAAGCGATTGATTGCACAAACGCAGTTGGGCCTTGACCCAAAACTCCGTTTTCAAGCGCATCTCACTCATTGGGCATTGTCCTTCGTTTCATCACGGGCCCATACTGCCCGAACACGCAACCAATCTAAAGAGACCATACTATGAGCACAGCCGACTTCACCCTCAACCCCACCTTGGACAAAGACACCGTCGAGGTGGCGCGCCTGGACATCTGCCGGGTGTTGTTGATGCGCGATAAAACCTATCCGTGGCTGATTTTGGTTCCAGCCATCGCGGGCTTGCGCGATCTCGACGACCTCGACGCATCTGACCGCAACCAAGTGATGGCGGAAATCGACCGCGCCAGCAAAGCAATGAAAGCCGTATTCCAGCCATATAAGTTGAACGTCGCGGCGCTCGGCAATGTGGTGGAGCAGTTGCATATCCACGTCATCGCACGCTTTCAAACGGACCCCGCTTGGCCCGCCCCGGTGTGGGGCGCACATCCGGCCCAAGATTACGATGGTGCTCAGCGGCTGGAAACACTCACCCAAATCAGGGACGCAATGGGCGTTAATTAATCCTATCACACCAATGCTTTGCAGATTGACCATGTTCGCGTATCTTAACCTTCAGCCGGGGGGCTGAGCGCGGATACGGCGACGTATTCCGTTGTTATCTAAATGGTTTTTCCAAACCATTTTGGGAGGACATCTCACAATGTGTGGATGTGATAGCGATGCCTATGGACGGTCGCGACCGCCATATGCGCAACGGTATTATCAAAACGACACGGCCAATTCATCTGCAATGCAGCGGAACCCTCGCGCATGAGCAGTTCATTCACGCCTGTGTTTCATCGCGTTCGCACCCTGCCCATCCGCACCAAACTGACGATGTTGTCGGTTCTGGTGGTACTCTCGCTAGCGATGATCTTGTATCTCAGTTGGTACCGCGACACCTCTTTGCGTGACATGAACGAAACACGCAACGCCATCACATCGATGGACATGATGCTGCTGAATTTGCGGCGCAATCAAAATGATTTCGTCAACCTATCCGACCCGCGCCATCGAGAACAATTCAGCACCACCTTCGAGGGATTCGTCGACCGCACCGAAGATCTTAAAGAGCGGTTTTGGTCGCTTAATCTTTCTATGGACGCCTTAGAACAATTGGTGGTGCTGACCAGCGAATACCAATACCTGTTCGAAGTCATGGCCGAATTGCAGACCAAAATCGGCAAGGACCAAACGGCCGGTCTGCGCAGGCAGCTTTCGCGTGCCATCATCGACATTGAAAACCATCTGGCGAAAGTGCCCAACGAGGCCAACATTCGCCATGCACTGCATCGCCAGCTGGTGATTTTGCAGGTTTTCACCAAGGACCTACAGCTGCACAAACAAACTGAGGACGTGGATCGTTTTGAGGGCAACTACGCGATCATGGTTTCCGACATCCACCGCATGGTCGATGACATCGACCTACGACTAGACCTCATCACGATGCTATCTTCATACCGCCGTACGTTTCTTGAACTGGCCCATGCTGCAAATGAAATTGGGCTGGATTACGAACATGGTCTACGCGGCGAAATCGAGCGCACGGTGAGCAGCGCCCACGCCATACTGGCCCGCCTGACCAGCGAAGTGAACATCGCCACCGACAAGCAAGAGCAAAACCTCAATGCCCTGATCGGGGTGCTGGCGGGGACGTTTTCGCTGGCCTTTATGGTGGCGCTGGTTTTGTTGGGGCGTTCCATCTCAATCCCAATTCGCCGCGTCACCAACGTCATGACCCGCCTTGCCGATGGAGATTTATCGGTTGAAATTCCCGACCAACCACGGCGCGACGAAATCGGCGACATGTTGCGTGCGCTCCGGGTTTTCAAAATGGGCGCAATCATCCGTAGGCGCACCCAAGAAGAGCTGCGCAACGCCCACGACGACTTGGAAAACCGCGTTGAAGAACGCACCCGCGCGCTATCGGAAGAAGTTCAAGAACGCCGCCGCGCCGAAGGCGAACTGATGCGCGCGCGCGAAGACGCCGAAACGGCGAACAAGGCCAAGTCGCTATTTCTCGCCAATATGAGTCATGAACTGCGCACCCCGCTCAACGCCATCATCGGATATTCGGAAATGCTTCAAGAAGATGCCGCGGATTTGGGTTACGCCGAAATCGGTCCCGACCTGGACAAGATCAACACCGCAGGCAAACATCTTTTGGGCATCATCAACGAAATTCTCGACCTGTCGAAGATTGAAGCTGGACACGTTGACCTCAGCGTCGAAAAATTCTTGGTTCAAGACATCATCGAAACAGTGGTCGACACCGTCCAGCCCTTGATTGCGACCAACGCCAATACGCTCATCGTCAACAGCGCCAGCGACATCGGCATCATGGAAACGGATATCACGCGATTGCGCCAGATCCTCTTCAACTTCCTCTCCAACGCCGCCAAATTCACCGAAAAAGGCACCATCACGCTGAGCGCAAGCCGTCAAACAAATCCCGACACACATGTTGATTGCATGGTCTTCAGCGTCACGGATACCGGCATAGGCTTAGATGAAGAGCAATTAAAACGCGTCTTCGATCCGTTCATCCAGGCCGACGCCTCAACCACCCGCAAATATGGCGGCACGGGTCTGGGCTTGACGGTCAATCGGGAGTTTGCTCGACTGTTGGGCGGTGAAATCGAGGCGCACAGCATCTTGGGCAAAGGCGCAACCTTCACCGTCCGTCTACCCACTATTTCAGATACCGCAACACTTACGATGAACTACCACATATAATCCATATTTTATTATCATTTCAGACAGTTACACCGGAACATACCGCATGGCCACCTTGCTTCTTGTCGAAGATAACGACCTCAACCGAGATATGTTGTCTCGGCGTTTGGAAAAGATGAGCTATGATGTTCGGCTCGCCGTCAACGGACAAGAGGGCGTCGAAATGGCCCGTACGCACGTTCCGGATTTGGTTCTGATGGATATCAACATGCCGATAATGGATGGATGGGAGGCCGTGCGCCTGCTCAAAAGCAACCCCGACACCCGCACAATTCCGGTCATCGCCCTCACCGCCCACGCTATGACGTCGGACCGCGAAAAAGCAGACGAAATGGGGTTCGATGACTACGCGACCAAGCCTGTGGACTTTCCCGCTTTAGTCCATATGATCGAGGCGTGGCTTCATCGAAATATTTAAGCCTCACCCCAACAGAGTTGCACACACAAAACCATGTCTGAGCACAAACCCGAAAATCAAGACCCACGCATTCTGGTCGTTGATGACAACGAAATGAACCGTGATCTTTTGGTCCGCCGCCTGGCACGACGCGGGTTCGCGATGGACACCGCTGTGGGCGGCGTCGAGGCTTTGGACAAAATCGCCAAGTTTCCCTACGACCTGATTTTGCTGGATATCAACATGCCCGACCTGGACGGCATTTCGGTGCTTTCCAAAGTGCGCGAAAGCAAGGACCAGACGGAACTTCCCATCATTATGGTCAGTGCGCGCGACGCCAGCGACAGCATTGTCGAAGCCATTGAAAAAGGCGCCAACGATTACCTGACCAAGCCCGTAGACTTTCCCGTGGCGCAAGCCCGTATTCGCACCCAACTGGGCGTTTTACAGGCGCATAAAAAGCTCAAAGAAAGCGAAGAGCGCTACGCGCTCGCCTTTCGCGGTGCCAATGACGGCCTATGGGACTGGGACATTCAAAATGGCACTGTGTATTTTTCAGGGCGCTGGAAAGAAATGCTGGGCTTTGGCGCAGATGAGTTCGGCGATAGCCCGGACGACTGGTTCGCCCTTGTTCACCCCGAAGAAATCGAGCGTCTCAAACTTGCGGTAGAAAACCACCTTCTGGGCCAGTCCGACGCCCTGGAACATGAGTACCGTGCCCTGCACAAAGACGGCACCTTTCGCTGGCTGCTGACCCGCGGCGTTGCGTCGCGCGGCGCAGACGGCCAAGCGGTGCGCATTTCAGGATCGCAAACCGATGTCACCCGCACCAAGGCGTATGATCCCATCACATCGATCCCCAACAAGTTCTTGTTCATGGACCGCCTGGAATGGCTGCTCGACAAAAAGCGCCGCAAACGCTCCGGGCGCTATGCGGTGCTGCTGGTCCACATCGACCGCCTTGATGAACTGCGTCAAACCTTGGGCCCTGTGGCCGGGGAAGAAATCATCATCAACGCCGCCTACCGCCTGATCGACAGCCTGCGTGTCGAAGACAGCGTCTCGCGCATGTTCGAAGCCGAAGCCACCACCGTCAGCCGTCATGACGAGGCCGACTTCGCCGTGCTCGCCGAAGGCTGCCGCGACGAATCCACCGCGCCGAAACTGGCCGAACGCCTGCGTCAAGCCATCACAAAACCTATGAATGTCGCAGGCGAAAATTTAGTCCTCACCGCATCCATGGGCATCGTCGCAGGTGCCATGGAAGAAGGCTTGGAGGCGACCGAAGCCATTGCCCATGCGGCATCGGCCTTAACCCGAGCGCGCCACAAAGGCCCGGGCAATTTTGAGCTGTTCGACAAACATATGCAACAGCGCGCCATCGCCAGACTGAAAATGGAAACCGACTTGCGCCGCGCCGTCGCCGATGGCGAACTGGCGTTGCACTATCAGCCGATCGTCAAACTGGACACCGGTGAAATCGCCGGGTGCGAAGCGTTGGCGCGCTGGCGCCACCCCGAACGCGGCAACATTCCCCCTACCGAATTCATTCCGTTGGCCGAAGAAGCTGGTCTGATCGACATCATCGGCGACTGGGTTTTGGAAGAAGCCTGCACCCAACACCAAAAATGGACCGAGGGGCGGGCTGAGAATCTAGACCTTTCGGTCAATTTTTCATTGCTGCAAATGCAGCGCGACGGGATCGAAGACCGCATTATGGACATCCTCCATAAAACCGGAATGGACCCCCACCGCCTGAAGATCGAGATCACGGAATCCATCTTCATGGAAGACATGGACCGCATCAACACGATCCTCTCGACACTCAACAATCAAGGAATCGGCATCGCCATCGACGATTACGGCACCGGTTATTCGTCGCTGTCGTACCTCAAACGCTTACCCATCACGCACCTGAAAATCGACCGCTCCTTTGTCGGCGACGTCTCCAGCGATATCGCTGCGCAGGCCATCGTGCAAAGCACCTTGCTGATGGCGCAAAGCCTCGGCATCGAAGTGGTCGCGGAGGGCATCGAGACCGTCGACCAAGAAGCTCTGCTGAAGGTGCTCAAAGCCGAATATGGTCAAGGCTACCATTTCTGGCGGCCCATCAGCGGCGACGACTTCGCCAGCCTGCTGACGCTTCCAGGCCAATCTTAAGATCGCGATTTCGCGGATCGTGAATTTTGTGGCACACTGACGCAGGTTCACTTTGGATGCGTTAAATGATCGATCTGTTGAACACACCGAACTTTGCCCCCGGCGCGGATGTCCGCTCCGGCGACGTTGTGCGACAGCCTCGGCACACACCGACCAACGACATCCCCAAAGATCTTCCGTCCAAGGTGCGCAGCGCCAGCGAAGACGCCATATTGGTGTCGCCAGAAGCGCTCGCGGCCATTGAAAACGATCCGTTTTTTGGACTTTCGGATCAAGAAATCACCAAGCTCGACGCCGTTTTCGCCCAGATCGACGCGATATTCGAGCGCGCAGGCGATCAACCGCTGAGCCGCGAGCAGGAAAAACAACTCGACGCCCTGGACCGCAAAATCAATTCCATTCTCGGCGGCGATGAGTTTGCCGCCGACCTGTTCGCCATGCTGTCCGATGAGGGCGGGCAAAAGGTCAACGAGCTTTTTGTTCAGGCCGACAAAATCTTCGAAGCCGCCGGTGATGGCCCGCTGACGCTGGAACAACAAATCCAGATCGAAGACCTAGACCGCCAAATCCAAAGCATCGTGCAAAACGATCTCGGCCCCGAAGACCCGTTCGCCGGTTTGTCAACACAAAACCTGCAACAGCTCGACCAATTATTTACCAACATCGACACCCTGTTGAACCAAACCGCAAGCCAGCCGTTGACGTTCGCACAAACCAAACTGCTCAACGCTCTGGACCAAAAAGTCGCGAATAGCTTCGCCAATGCTGAAATATAGGTATCGCGCACGACAAAGGCCGCGCCCATTTCAGGATGCGGCCTTTTTGCGTTTTGGGCGCGAAGCTTAAGCCGAAGCCGCCACCTTCAACGCTTGATCCAAATCTTTGAGGATGTCGTCGATGTGTTCGATGCCGATGGACAGGCGTACGTAGCCTTCGGTCACGCCGCTGGCGGCGCGTTCTTCGGCACTGAGTTGCGAATGCGTGGTGCTGGCCGGGTGGATGGCGAGAGAGCGCGTGTCGCCGATATTGGCGACGTGATAGAACATCTTCAACGCTTCGATAAACGCACAGCCCGCCGCTTTACCGCCTTTGAGCTCAAAGCCCATCAGGCCGCTATAGCCGCCCGAAAGATACGCATCCGCCCGACGTTTGTCTTCGCCGGTTTGCAGACCCGGATAGATGACTTTGGTGACGTCGGGGTGGTTGGATAGATAGTCCGCAACCTTAGTCGCATTTTCGCAATGCGCGCGCATCCGCAACGGCAGGGTTTCCATGCCTTGCATGATTTGAAACGCGTTGAACGGACTCATCGCCGAACCCAGATCGCGCAGCAAGGTGGTGCGCGCCTTGATGATATAAGCCACCGGACCAATCGGTTTGACGGCCTCAACCCACACCGCGCCGTGATAGCTGGGATCGGGGGTGTTGAGCGCCGGTTGACGGTCCGCGCCCGCTGCTTCCCAATCGAACGTGCCGCTGTCGACCAAAATACCGCCGATCGATGTACCGTGACCGCCAATGTATTTGGTGCCGGAATAGACGATCACCGCGGCGCCGTGTTCGAACGGACGGCACAGCGTCGGCGCGGCGGTGTTGTCCATGATCAACGGGATGCCCATTTCGCGACCGATGTCGGCGACTTCCTTGATCGGGAAGACCCGCAGTTTAGGATTGGGCAGGGTTTCGGCGTAGTACGCACGGGTGCGATCATCGGTGGCTTTGCGGAACGCTTCGGGGTCGGCTGGGTCGACGAAGCGCACTTCAATGCCTTGATCCTTGAGCGTATTGGCGAACAAGTTCCAGGTGCCGCCGTACAAATCGGTGGAACTGACGACGTTGTCGCCGACTTTGGCCAAATTTTGGATGGCAATCGTCGAGGCCGACTGGCCCGAAGAAAGCGCCAGCGCCGCAACGCCGCCTTCCAACGCCGCAACGCGTTTTTCCAGCACGTCGTTGGTTGGGTTCATGATGCGGGTGTATATGTTACCCAGTTCCGACAGTGCAAACAGGTTGGAAGCATGTTCGGTACTGTTGAATTGATAAGACGTGGTCTGATGGATCGGCACCGCGACCGAGCCCGTGGTCGGGTCCGCGCGCCAGCCTGCATGCAGGACCAGAGTTTCCGGGTTTTTGCTGTCGGTCATCGAGATGATCTCCCTTTCGAATATGTGTTCTACGACGGCTTTCACGCCAATTTGGACATTTGCGGCCCCCACCGCAGGAATCTACCGAGGCATATTAAGCCCATATTCGCCCGCCCCTGCAAGCCTCGCTCCGCACGCACGCGCACATTAGAGTTAGCTGTTTTCTAGCGCTGCCAAATGAGCTACCTTCCAAGCAACCAAATACCCCAGATTCTCAAGTCTTTTGAGCAAAGAAGCGACACCCATGAAAGTTCTCATCACCGGCAGCGCCGGTTTTATCGGCAACCGAGTTTCCCAACGCCTGCTTGCACGCGGCGATGAGGTGGTCGGCATCGACAACCTTTCGCCCTACTACGACGTCAAGCTGAAAGAAGCTCGCCTGGCGCAGGTGATCGATCACGAAAACTACACCGAAGCGCGCTTTGACATGGCTGATCGTGCTCAGATGGCCAAGCTGTTCGACGAACAGCGCCCTGACCGGGTCATCAACTTGGCCGCCCAGGCCGGTGTTCGCCATTCCTTGATTGCGCCCCATGACTACGTCGATACCAATCTGGTGGGATTTGTGAACATCCTTGAAGGCTGTCGTGCGGTCGAAGTTGAACATCTGGTCTATGCCTCGTCCAGTTCGGTGTACGGCACCAATGGCGAAATGCCGTTTTCCGAGCACGACAAAGTCGATCATCCCATCAGCCTGTACGCCGCATCCAAACGCGCCAACGAACTGATGGCGCACACCTATTCTCACCTGTTCAACATTCCATCCACGGGTCTGCGCTTTTTCACCGTCTACGGTCCTTGGGGCCGCCCGGACATGGCGCTGTTCTTGTTCACCAAAGCCATCTTGGCCGGTGAGCCGATTGATGTGTTCAACAATGGTCAAATGAAACGTTCGTTCACCTACATCGACGACATCGTCGAAGGCGTGATCCGGGTGCTCGACACGCCGCCTGCCGGCACCACCGCGGTTGGCGACGAAGAAGATCCCGCCAACAGCCAGACCGCGCCGTTCCGGGTGTTCAACATCGGTTCCGACGAAGCCGTCAGCCTGATGCATTACATCGAAGTGTTGGAAGACAACCTCGGCGTCAAAGCTACCAAAAACATGCTGCCGATGCAGCCCGGCGACGTTGCCGCGACGTGGGCCGATGTCAACGACCTCAAATCCATTGTCGGCTACCAGCCCACCACCACGGTTGAAGAGGGCGTGAAAAATTTCGTCGAGTGGTATAAAGGCTACTACGGCGTCTAAGCGCACAAACTGAACGAACAGACCGAAGAGGGCGATGCATGAGCGGTGAGCGTGAACCCACACCCGCCCCGGCCCGGCCAAAACTTCTGTTCACCGTGACGGAAGATTGGGCGTTTTGCTCGCACCGCCTGCCCACAGCATTTGCCGCGCGCGATGCTGGCTTTGACGTGGTGGTGGCGGCGCGCATGCGCGAACACCAAGACCGGATCGAACAGCTCGGCTTTCGCACCGTCCAGTGGGCCATAAAACGCGAAAGCCAGAACCCTCTGTTCGAACTGTCAGCCCTTCTTGATCTCATCCGCATCTATAAGTCAGAGCGCCCCGACGTCAGTTACCATGTCGCCCTGAAATCGATTATGTACGGCGCCATTGCCGCCCGTTTTTGCGGTGTCGGCGCCAGCGTGAACCTGTTTTCAGGACTAGGGGTTGTGTTCATTTCCAACTCACTTCGGTTCCGCCTGATCCGCATGTTGGTCACGCCGCTGCTGCGTTGGGCCATGAAGCCGTCAAACGTCCGCCTGCACGTGCAAAACGCAGATGATCGCGCAGTGCTCAATGGGTTTGGCATCAGCACGCCGGACCGCACCGATTTGGTGCCTGGATCAGGCCTGGATTTGGAAAACTTCCCCGAAACGCCTGAGTCCAATACGGACACCCCGATGGCGATGTTGGTCGCGCGCATGTTGTGGGACAAAGGCATCGGCGAACTGGTCGAGGCGGCGCGGTTGCTGAAAGCGCGTGGCATCCAACTGCGCATCGTCTTGGTCGGCAACCCCGACCCCGCCAACCCGGCCTCTATTTCCGAAGGACAACTGAAAGCTTGGAGCGATGAAAGTCTGATCGAATGGTGGGGTCGGCGCGAAGACGTCGCCGACATCCTCAAACAAAGCCACATCGCAGTTTTGCCGTCGTACCGCGAAGGCATGCCACGCAGCTTGCTGGAAGCCGCCGCCATTGGACGGCCCTTGGTCGCGTTTGACGCGGTGGGCTGTCGCGATCTGATCCGCGATGGTGAAAACGGCTTTCTGGTCCCGTTCAAAGACACCGTCGCCTTAGCCGATGCGTTGCAAAAACTGGCCAATGACGGTGATTTGCGCCGACGGTTGGGCCATCAGGCCCGCCTGGACGTCGAACGCACGTACAGCGCCACAGCCATCCGCGCGCGCATCTGTACGATCCTTTCAGGACTGAAACGGCGTTAATCCGTTCACAATCTCACATCCGACGCGTCTTCCTCTCAGGAAGGAAAGGTTTCTGCGGACGCGGCGTCATGCCTTGTCGTTGCGCCTTTGCGCCTGAACATGAGGTTTTGAGATAAGGGGAGATACGGATATGAGCGACGAACCCAATGACGACACCAACGATCCGTTGCAAACGAACCAGGTGATCGAGGAAGCATTTGAGGTCTCTGACGACGAAGCCGTAAGCGAAAGCGAAGAAGGCGCAAACGTCGAAGCCTTGAGTAGATCGTTCGAAAGTTACGTCCGAAACTACCAAGACACATGGCAGCAAGCGTGGCTGGACTCCATCGCGGCTTACGAGCAAGACGTTGAAAACTGGCAGTTGCAGATTGCTAACGACTATGGTGGCGATCCGTTACTTCAACCTGTGAAGCAAACGGTGCCCCCTCCTCAAGCCGCAAAGGCTGCCACGAAAACGGCAAAATCGAAGCCGCAAAAAACCAGGAGCTAAAGGATGGCCGATAAACCAGGTTTAGAGGATTTGATCAATTCGGTCGTCGGCTCAATCACCATGACCAGCTCAGTCCAAGAAGCAGTGGGAAAGCTCCAAGTCGACGCTCTAGCCGCTGCAAGCACAGTCACCGCCGACCTGATCAAAACGAACGTCCCCAGCCCTGATCTCGCAGAGGAAAACCTCAAAATTCAAAAAGCGGTGACCGAAAAAACCATCGCTGCAATACAGGCCCTTGGCCCGAAAGACGACACGTCATCGGGTTCGGGCGCGTAAATGTTGGGAGAGCCAAACCATGACCATGCAACAACCAGCGCCCACGCCACCCGTTCAAAGCGGCCCGCAAACGGCCATTCCACAAACGGACATCCCTCACATGGGCACCTCTCAGACCCAAGCGCCTCAACCCCGGGCCGCCATTGAGGTCGCAATGCCGCCTCTTCCCCCAGGCATCACCCAAGAAGCCATCAACGCCGCCATCGCACAAGTTGAACAGACCGGCACCACCGACGGCCTCTCACCTGAGGTTCTCGCCGCGGCCTGTGCACAGCTTGAAGCCCAGGCCAAGGCTCAAGGCGTTGACCTCAGTCAGGCGCAAACTGCCCCTCAAGACGCACCGCAAGCTCCACCCGGCGAGCCCAGCAATTACGTCGAGGCTGCGGTGCTCGATAAACAAAAGGTCATGGATGGCTTTAGCGAACAACGCGAGTCCCTCAAAACTGCCGTCGGCGAACAACGCGATGCCATGCAGCAGCCCTATAAAGACGCTCTCGCAAAGGCTGGCATCGGTGGCGGCGGAGCAAGCGCCATGACGCAGGAATCGATGGTCGAGTTGGCATCCGCCATCAAGGACCTCGACCCCAGCACTGTGGCGCTGATCAACGCCTTCGGCGCGATGAACTCAAACCCATCGATCCTCAACAGTGTGGTGTGGATCGAAATCATCCGCTCCGTGCGCGCGATGATCGCCACTGAGGCGAGAAAACAACTGGAAAGTATGATGAACGCTTCTCCCAGCTGACGAGCAACTTACCCATTCAGCCCCGTGACCAAATTGCCCGTCACGGGGCTTTTTTTATGCTTCCCACGCGCAAGATACACGTACTACGTGTTTTTTATTCATTATTGTGCAATATAGATTCTTCAATATGCAATCTAGAGTATCTATGATGCACACGCGCGCATAACTTTGTATGTATATTTTATATAATTTTAACTTTATTTTTTAAATCACAAACCACTGTGTTTATACGTCATTAGCATGCAAGGGCACAAAGATGGCGCTGCCGGATAATGTGTCTTCAAATACTATCTATGGTGCATCAAAAAGGGAGGTTCGCGCAGCCAAGACAGCAACCTGTGTTTGTATATTGCATCAGGATTTCCGCATGCAGCATAAAACATAAGATCCATGGGACCTGTCTAGGCTCTGGCGCGTGTTTAAACTATGGGGGTTTTTAAATTCTCCGGACATCCGGGTTTTCGCTCTGCTCGGTCATATTTCGAGCATGCCCAAGAGCACGGCCACGACGCGCATCCAGAAATTTTGAACGACGCCATAACCGAGGTTCCGGGGCCAGGGACCCCGCGCAAGTCCCGCAGTAGGAAACGCCTCTCCCCGGCGGCGGTGATTGCGAGGTCCCTGGCGCCGGACGCCCAAAACCTATCGCCGGCGGACATCATCGCCAGGTCATTGGAAAGTGCGTTCGGTAATGCTGACATCCATCAGCAAAGCCTCAGAGGCAGTGCACCGCCACCACCACCGCCACCACCGTCCCATCCCTTTCCCTTAGGCCAACCAGGCCCCGCACCGTACGCTCCTCCCGCAAATATGGGCCCCGCCAATATAGGAATGGGGCCGTTTGCGGATTTTTGGAATGTGTGGATGGAACATCACGACTATTTGTTCAAACAAAGCCTGAGATTCATGGCCGGCAACATGGCGGATGCGGAAGACGCGCTCAGCCAAGCGATGCTTAAGGGCTCTCAGCACTTCGATGGTGAAGCCATTCGCAACGAACGCGCCTGGCTCACCCGCTTGGTGCACAATGCCTGCATGGATCAACATCGTTCACGCAAACGTCAAGCGCGCCTGAGCGACGAGATCGACGGCGATGATCCCGACCAAGCACCCAACATCACCCCACGGCCGACGCGGACTCCAGACGAAGCATTGCATATGCGACAGACTTTCGATCACCTGGAGCGCCAGTTGATGGACTTGCCCGTTACGTTGCTGGAACCGTTGCTGTTGCGTGTGATCGAAGAGAAGTCCTACGACGAAATCGCCGGCAGCATGGGGCTGTCGAACTGCGCTGTGCGCAAGCGCATCCAGCTGGCCCGTGATCGCCTACGCCAAGACAAATTCGTCTGAGCTTAAGGCTCCTACATAACTTAGGTGTGCGCACCACACACCACCTTACAGAGGCGGGATCCGACCACACCGGGTTCCGCCTCTTTTTTTTGTCAGCGGCCGTATCTCTCACATCCATAAGGCAAAAAAAGACCGCCAAGGTGGCGGTCTGAAGTTGAAGGCGCTTTGGAAGGGGGGATAGGACTAGGACTTGGTCGCGGGGAACTCCGTCGCGATCGTCGTCGCTGTGGTCCCGACGGTGGCCAAGTTTGTGCTCGCCGCGACGACCATTTCCTGCAAGGTGGCCAACACCGGCGTATAGATCGGAATATTGGCTTCGTTCTCCAGCATTTTGGTCACAACGACACCTTGGGCGGTCATCGCGATGTTTTCGATATTGCGTGAGTAATCCGTCGCATCTTGTACCGAAAAAGCAGCGGCCTGAACAACCTTCTGATAGGCGGTCGCCGCGCCTTGGTTCGCGGCGGTGCCCATAACCGCTGCATTGGTTTGACTGACCGCATCGACGATCTGCGCGTTTACGCCACCTGGCGTAGCCGTAAGTTCAGTACTATCACTCATATCTTCACCTCCGGACCTGCTGCGGTCCTCTCTCCCCTAATAAAGTCACTTAACCGTATAGGGCTGCTTCAACCAAATATGTTGCTACGATCTCGCGCAGCTCATCGACCACGACTGGTGGTTCGTCGATCACAGGCGGCAGAGCTGGCCGATTTATTTACCGTTCGCCGCATCAAAGATCATACGGACGCCGCTAGATGTCACGGCGTTACCGATCTGCTGCAACCCACCTTGGGCTTGCATGGCGTTTTCCATAGCAAGCGAAATAGAGTGCGCCATGGTCTGATAGACCATGGCCATACTCTGGGCGGGCGCCTCGGCAACCACCTTGACGTTCGTCTGTGTGACGGCGTCTGTGATTTGTGAATTGACACTCGTGCTATCAGGCATTTTAGTGACCTATAAAGTGTGTGTTCAAACTTCAGTGGTCCAAATTCTTCTGACCACCCCTAACTCCCCTATTACGTCTTGCTCGCCGCCAACGCGACCAGCAGAGCCATCATAAAGTCCGACGTATCGCTGGAAGCGACCTTGGACGTCGCCGCTGCGCCGGCCATGGTCGGCGATCCATACAAATGCATCACGCCCATGTTGGTCGCCGCCTGTGCGGCAATGGCGCTGTGTTGCTGCATTTGAGTATTGTTTTGAAACATGATGCCCAATGAGTGCGCGGCGGTCTGATAGACGGTGCCCATAGCCTGGGCGGGCGCTGCACCAAGCACGGCAACATTCGATTGCGTGACCGCGTCGGTGATCATCCCGTTCACTGGAGTTGGCATCGCCATTCAATTACGTCCTTCTTCATCCCACCGAACACAGTGTTGTATCCAGGGTCTTGTTCGCTATTCTTGACGCAGCGCAGCCGAGCTTGTGAACCGCGCGCTCATCTTTATTTTTAACTAACTCCAGCCTTTGTAATCATCGCCATCAATGCGGCGGCGGCGGAGTTTCCAATCTGTTGCATGCCACCTTGAGTCTGCGTGGCGTTTTCCATCGCCAAACCCATGGCGTGAGACATGGCCTGTGACGACACCCCCAACGCGCTCGCGGGACTTTCACCCAAAACCTTAACGTTGGTTTGGGTCACGGCGTCGGTGATCTGCGAATGAACAATGTCCGCCATGATTTAAGCCTTTCTCATCAAATCGTTATCTAAATTAGCACGAGATCTTCAACAACATGCCTTGCATCATGTGACCGCAAGTTTTCCGGAACCTCCCGAAATATCAACCATTTGGTCGTGCAATTGATGTGTTTGTACATTGAGCATATTTTGCAACTCTGTGTGATCGATACCGCTGGTGGTGTTCGTTGTTGTGGTATCGCCCTGGGCCTTGTTGAGCAAATTGTTCAAGGCATCCATGCCGCTAACGGCGCCAAATTCACTATTTCCGCCGCCACTTGAGGGCTTCGATTTGGAAGATGGTATGTCGACAGCAACCGTGTTTCGACAACACGCGCAGTCCGTTACAGCCATGATCTGCGCCAATGCCCCAGCCAGGGCCTGGATCTGAATCGGGCCGTACATTTCATGATCGCGGACCATACTTGCCGACAGTGTCGACTGGGTGTTGACCAGGTTGAACATAGCCTCCAGCGCCGCCAGCCCCACGCCACCGCTCATGATCTGAGCGTTGATGTCAAATTGCTTTCGTTGCTTTCTTCTCATCATCATCCACCTCCCGGTCTTTGACCCGAAATCTCTAGTCCGGATCGTCCGTTCCGTTATTCATGTTCAAAAGCTGTTGCACGCAAGCGCTGGTGCATTGCAGCCCAACAATGTCGAGTTGACGCTGCATCTGCGTCGCGTTCATCAAAACCGAGCTTTGCGCCGTTGAATTGGCAAGCATGGTGCCCAAGGTGGCGAAGGCCGGGCCGGAACCCAGCACCATGGCGACGCCTTGACTCATATCGTCGAATGCATCGTCATCCCAGTCCCCGGATGTCATGTTGCCAAGCAGGCCGGACATCATATTGAGATAACCGTCATTGTCCCCAAGTCCTGTTGAGCCGTTCTGCTTATCGCGTCTACGTGCTCTGCGCTTTGGATTGGAGTTGTTTTTTGAAGACGCCGGACTATTGCGTTGGGCAAGTGCAGCCCGCGCCGCCGTCGCGGCATGAGCCGCAGCCTCTGCTTCCTCGGCGGCGGCCTCCGCTTCCTCGGCTGCAGATTCAGCCTCCTCGGCGGCGGCCTCTGCTTGTTGCGCCGCGGCTTCGGCTTTCGCCTCAAGCGCCACGGCCGCCTCATATTCGTCGAACTCATCCGCGTCGTCGTATTCGGTTTCTTCAGGAGCGGTCTTGACGGTCTTAGCGGCAGGCGCCGCTTGCGACGCCCCCTTTGGAGTTTTGGCCCCGGAACCGCCTGTGCGATCTGTCGTGGTCCGTTTAGTATTCGCCATCAATCGTCTCCTACCCCTTGCGAAGGTGACTCTTCCTTAAGACTGAGCACCGGTCGCCAATCAGCCTCTTCTCTCTGCTAGACGCCCACGAATTGAATCCGTGAAACAAAAACGCCCTTTTTCTTTTTTATGCGGGACCAGGCCGTCGCAATCGTGAGTGATCTCTCGTCAACTGCGACGGCCCTTAGGCCCTTACAAGCCATCAAGTCCGCATAAATCTAGACTTAGCTCACGCCGGACGTGGAGGCGCGCAGGGCAGACATCAGTGCGAGCATGTTGTCCGGAACGTCGGAGTTGCCGATTTTGGACGTCGCCACAGCGCCGGCCATGGTGTCGACACTGTAGATCTGGATCACGCCCTGGTTGGTGGCGGCCTGAGAAGCGATCGCCAGCTGCTGCTGCGAGCTGACGGCGTTCTCAAAGAGGATGCCGGTAGAGTGGGACATGGACTGATACAGAGCGCCCATTGCCATCGCGGGCGCATCGCCCAAAACTTTAACGTTGGCCTGGGTTACGGCGTCGGTGATCTGACCGTTTACGGGTGTGGGTAATGCCATCTGAATTCTCCTGTTGTAGACTTGATAACGTTGAGTAAATGCAGGGCCCGTCCATCATTGGGTTGCATCGTGCTTTCAGTTAAATGACGGGCCGAGACGTCTTTTGTGATCTTGCCGTGTCGTTTTTTTATGATTTATTTTCAAATAGTTAGAATTAAATGCAACAAACCCGCCTGGCCCATGACGGGTGAGGCGGGTTTGTCGTATTCAACGCAGTGGATGGTTTAAGACACACCGCTGGTCGATGCGCGTAAAGCGCTCAAAAGCGCGAGCATGTTGTTGGGCACATCGGACTGAGCGACTTTCGACGTCGCGGCCGCACCGGCCATAGTATCGACACTGTAAATTTGGATCACACCCTGGTTGGTCGCCGCCTGAGCCGCGATTGCCAGCTGCTGTTGAGAGCTGACTGCATTTTCATAAAGAATGCCACTTGAGTGTGAAAGCGATTGGTACATTGCACCCATCGCCATTGCGGGTGCGTCACCGAGAACCTTAACGTTGGCTTGGGTGACAGCGTCCGTAATTTGGCCGTTTACCGGAGTTGGTAGAGCCATTTTCGATCTCCTTCATCGGTTGGACTGCTTGGCACCACAGCCGGTAGTTTCGGCGTTGCGGTGCACCTCTCTCACGGTAATGACGTTCGATACGGGCGGTTGTGATTGGTGAATTGATTTTTTTTTGCAGTGACCTGCATATCGATTAAAAACCTGACCCGTCCCCGACGTCGGGCCAGACATTTCTAAGATGGCGCCTTAAGAAGCGGTGGCGCGAAGTGTCGTCAACAAGGACAGCATATTGTCCGGAACATCCGAACCGGCGATCTTTGACGTTGCAACGGCACCGGCCATTGTGTCGATGCTGTAGATTTGGATAACACCCTGGTTGGTCGCGGCCTGGGCTGCGATACCCAGCTGCTGCTGCGAACTTACAGCGTTCTCATAGAGAATGCCGGTTGAGTGTGAAAGCGATTGGTACATTGCACCCATAGCCATGGCCGGGGCATCACCAAGGACCTTAACGTTGGCCTGAGTGACTGCATCGGTGATCTGACCATTCATTGGAGTGGGCATTGCCATTTTCTATCTCCTATTTTCGGTTTAGATTGCATCGCACCTCATGACCACGGCTTGGTCGTTCGGTACACTTTTCTCTCTCATGATGATGACGTCAAATACTGAGCGTTGTGATCAATGAAGTTATTTTATGAAAGAGATGGTCGCCTTAATTTGGAAAAACCTGACCCGTCCCCGACATCGGGTCAGAAAATTCCAACTTAAGATTCGGTCGCTTTGAGCGCTGACATCAACGACAACATGTTGTTGGGCGTATCAGAGCCTGCGATTTTGGACGTCGCTGCCGCGCCGGCCATGGTGTCGACACTATAGATCTGAAGCACACCCTGGTTGGTTGCGGCTTGAGAAGCGATCGCCAACTGCTGCTGAGAGCTCACGGCATTTTCAAACAAAATACCCGTCGAGTGAGAGAGCGATTGGTAAATCGCACCCATCGCCATCGACGGAGCGCTTCCCAAAACCTGAACATTGGTTTGGGTAACTGCGTCCGTGATCATGCCATTCATCGGAGTGGGTAGAGCCATTTGTTTTTTCCTTTATGGGTTGGATCGCTAAACACCTCAGCCTTCGGCCTTGCGGTGCATCTTTCTCACGTCCATGACGTTCGATGCCGACAATTACGATTGGTTTTGTCATTTTGTGAGAAGTGATTTTGTAGAAGTGAAAATACTGACCCGTCCCCGACATCGGGCCAGTATATTCATGCACCGAACTTAAGTCGCGGTAGCCCGAAGCGCCGTCATCAAAGACAGCATATTGTCCGGAACATCGGAATTTGCGATCTTGGAGGTCGCAACCGCTGCCGACATTGGCGGCACGGAATAGATCTGAATGATGCCCTGGTTGGTCGCAGCCTGAGCAGCGATATTCAACATTTGCTGCGAGCTAACTGCGTTTTCGTACAAAATACCTGTTGAGTGCGAGAGCGATTGGTAAATCGCACCCATTGCCATCGCGGGCGCATCACCCAAGACTTTAACGTTAGTCTGAGTAACGGCGTCCGTGATCATTCCGTTCACGGGAGTCGGCATGGCCATAAGCTGTCTCCATTTCCTTGGTTTGAGTGGTTTCTCTCCCCTTCAGCTGGTTGACGCCAGACAATTGATTCTGTGATGAAAATTAATGCGATTAGCGAAATAAAAACAAAAAAAGAGAGGGCCGAAGCCCTCTCTTTTCCATGTATTGCGTGTCGTGTTTAGCGTTCGAACACCACTTCTACGCGGCGATTCATACGTTCGCGTTTGCCGTCATCGGTCGCGACTTGCGGGCTGGTTTCCCCGGCAGACGACTTCGTCACCATCTTACGAGCAATACCGGCTTCCATCAGCGCATTGCCGACGGCAACCACGCGCGCGCGCGACAGTCCCTGGTTATACTCACTCGATCCAGAACGGTCCGCATGACCGATCAACACCAAACGGGTGGCTTTCGACGCCTTCGCAGCCGCGGCCGCACGCTTGATAAGGTCCATATTGGCGCTGCTCAAGTCGTAACTATCGTGGGTGAAGTAAACGATAAACGGTTCAGGCAAAGCCATTGGCATTTCTTTCGCCATGGGCATCGCCATATGGCCGGTGCAATTGGGAATGGCTTTTTCGTAGCCAGCACGCATCATCGCGACGTGGTCTAATTGATGACCTTCCTCGGCCTGTTCCATCCAGTGCTCGAACCAAGTTTGTGAAAGCGCGCAAGCGTCCGGCGCAACTTGAGGGGCATTGGTTTTCAACGCCGCGCTCAACGCCGTGTAGGCCTGAGCAATGGCGTCCGCATCCACTTTCAGTGTACGATCACTGGGCATTTGCACCGCGGGCGCATTACCCATAGCCGCCATTTCGGCGCGCGTGTTGAAGAAGCTGACGGATTGCCAATCGCCCTCTTTCACTTCAAATTCGGCGCGTTCGGTATAGCGTTTGTGCAATGCACTGGCGAAAGCATCGCCTTGATCGCCCATCGCCGAAACACCGGCGACATCGTAATTTCCGGCGCATGCCGACAGCATCGCCACAGCGCCAAGCATGGCGCTGGCTTTGATTACAGTTCTCATCAGGGCCTCCTCCTCAAATCTATAAATAAAGGGGTCGTATATTTTTTTATTGTGGCCACTCTTTTCACGAGTCTACTCGCCACGGCTATACATGTGAAGGATGCTAATTGAATTCAATGACACAATTGTGATGCAGGCTCAAAATGAGGAGCCTATATGTTCTATGGGGCTTAGCCAGATCGGAAGTTAGTGGCGCGTGAAACAACCTGCCATTTAGAAAGCACAGAGCGCCAATTGAACGACACGTACAGCAGTTCAGCGTAGTTGATTAAGGCAATTGCAACTTCGCAGCTCGGACATGTATGATCCACGAAATTCAGCTGGCCACAGGAAACACAATGGCGACTATTGGGGAATATCTCCGCGAATCTGCCGACGTAATCAACCAGACGGCGGACGTTTTGTCGAATGACCGGGCGGAGCAGGCCATCGGCGCCATGACCGATGCTCTGTCAGTCGGCAATCCCTTGCTTGTGTGCGGGAACGGCGGTTCGGCAGCGGACGCGATGCACATTACAGGTGAGCTTGTTGGTCGTTTTTTGATCGAACGCAAAGCCTTGAACTGCATATGCTTGTCATCGAACCCGACTTTTTTAACCGCGTGGAGCAATGACTACAGTTACGACACGGCGTTTTCACGCCAAGTCGAGGCTTATGGCAAGGCTGGCGGCGTGCTTTTGGGCATCAGCACGTCCGGAAACTCGCAAAACGTGATCAATGCCCTGAAATCGGCGCGCGAAATGAATATGGTTACGATCGCGCTGACCGGAGACGGCGGCGGGAAGATGGCGGATGTAAGTGATATTTTGCTGAGTGTACCATCGACATCAACACCGCTCATCCAACAGGCCCATTTGTGTATCTATCATTATCTCTGCGCTGAAATTGAACAACGCATCAGCGCCTTGATCTGATATTGGATACGAAAAAGCTAAAGGCTCTCTCAGCAGTCTGCTGAGAGAGCCTTCTTTATGGCTTGTGATTGATGAATACAGCACTAACAAATTGCACTGCACGCAACCATCACCAACTTGAAAACATTAAGTTTTCTTGCGTTGGCTGGGGATAAAATACAGTACGACCAATTGAGCTTGCTCCGTTTCAAAGAACAGGCCATTAGCTTCGGCTGGTAGTCTGTTTTTCGATTTTGAGTTGGTGGCGTTCAACAGATTGCTTCAAGAAATACGCAATCAACATCGAACCTATCGACGACGCAGCAAACAGATACAGACCAGGCTTCACATGAGCATTCGCAAGGAAGCTTGAAGTCTTTGCAACAGCTACCAAAACAGCGACGACGAAGACGTCAGCCATAGACCACTTTGAGATCAGATCGATTCTCATCAGGGCTTTATTGATCCTATCACCATGCACATCCAAACGCCGCCACACACGGTATAACTGGTCTAACTTGAAGAGTGGGTTAGCCACACCGAAGAGACCCACAAGGATCAACAAGAACCATTCACCCTTATCGAACAGCGTGATGATGAAGGAGAGGATAGAATAATCCTGTCCCCAAAAGATCACCTTCACCGTCTGAACCATTGGCACCACTGCACCTGCGCACCACAAAACAAAGCAAACAAGCACAGCCCATCCCAAGCCCTTCTCCATTGAAGTCCCTACGATTGAAATTGAGTTGTCATGTGGTTTTCCAAGAACGGCTTTGCCTAAGAGCTTTCTCATGTGTCACCGCCGCCTGGAAGTGTACAAGCTGTGATCAGGGCCTTACCTAAGTCAGTGATGGCAACGTTTGAGTATGGATCACAATGCTTCAAGCAATTGAGCCTAACCAAATTCCAAACGGCGACTTTGACTTCTTCAGACGGCTCTTTGTATGACCGCGCCGAATACTCATCATATGCCACGTCAGGTAGACCGTTGATGTAAACACCATGCATAGGCCACGCGTTAGCATCATTTACGGTCTGAAGAATCCTAGCTTCCAAGGGCCCAAAGTCACTCAAGATCGTCGCAAATGCTGGACTGATCTCATGTTTGAAGTCTGGATTTGCTGCATTCACCAAGAGCTTGACCCAAACGTCTTGAAGATCATCGTCTTCTTCCATAGAGGCTTCTTGGAGAATACGAACGGCAAGCTTCATCTGGACAAGCTGCATTCGCCCCTCAAGACCTAGCTGGTTGATGACCTCATCAGACCTTGTCATCAACCGGGTCTGACGCTCCCAACGCATGTAAGACAGTTTGTCACTAATCATCCCTGCACAAACCTCCATAGGCTCACCTATAAGTTTCGCGACAAAGCCTCCGAACCCTCTGGTCAGATCAATCCCATTCCCTGCCGTCTTTGCCAATTCCTGAGTGGCTTTAGCTACCTCAATTACGGCATCAGTCTGCTTATCCATCTCTGCCTCATTCATCATAATCCAAAGCTCATGAATACCTTAACGTGTGGATGCTCAATCAGGAACCACTCCATTGATGGTAGAATCCTCATCACTCATGGTCTCTCCATTCAACCCACATGGAGGATCACAAAAATGACTACCACCACCACTGAAGGCCTCAACAAGCTTAGCTCCCTGCTCTCTTCCTGGGAGGTGATCGAACTGGAAGCCGATGAAGGAGAGAAGTTCATCAGCGTAACGTACGAAGATACGGCTTAATTGTCTTTGGAAGATTGGTGCGAGTCAGTTTGCTGGGGCTTGTAGTTCCCACAATGATGAGATGTTCCAGGGAGGGTGCGGGAAAGTCGCCAGGGCAATTTATTGATGGAAGCGAAAGGCCCCCGTAGCAATGTGCTGTAAAATTCGGGGACACAATACGAATTAGGCCCAAACAAAAAAGAAGAGGCCGCCCTGGGGCGGCCTCTTCTTTTTTGGCTGGGGAACCTGGACTCGAACCAGGATTGACGGTGTCAGAGACCGCTGTCCTACCATTGAACGATTCCCCATCAGGAGCGCTGCCGAGGTTCCTATATCTATCGTGAACCCGGCGAAGACGATGCACATATATTCGTCTGAGCCCGCAAAGGCAAGGGCCGATTTCAGCCCTTTTGCAGGTCCAGCGCAAGAACCCTCAGTCACAGCGCTGTGCAGACCATAATTGGAAACTTTGCACCAACGCGATGGCTGCGCTATTGTGCGGTATGGTAAAACCATACATGAGTTATAGCTATAGTATGACGACCCCCCACGCAAATCGTGAAGATATAAAAAGCGACCTGTTTACAAGGCCTGCGGCGGCCTATGCCGCCATCGACCTGGGCACCAACAACTGTCGTATGCTGGTTGCGCGTCCGTTCAAGGAGAGCTTTCGCGTCATTGACAGCTTTTCACGCATCGTGCGCCTGGGCGAAGGCGTCGCCGCCGAAGGTCGCCTATCTGAAGATGCCATCAAGCGCACCGTCAGCGCGCTCAAGGTCTGTCATGCCAAAATGATGGCCTGCGGTGTGCAGCGCATCCGCTCTGTCGCCACCGAAGCGTGCCGCCGCGCGGAAAACGGCGATGATTTTTTGGCCCGCGTTAAAGGCGAAGCCTGTCTCGATCTCGAAGCCATCAGCCCGCAAGAAGAAGCCGAATTGACGTTGACCGGCTGCGCGCCGCTTTTGGATCTGCGCCAGCCGAACGCTTTGGTGTTCGACATCGGCGGCGGCAGCACCGAAGTGGTGTGGATCGACGCCACCCACCCGGATGGTCCCAAAGCGCGCGATGTGATCTCCCTTCCCCACGGCGTGGTGACCTTGACCGAAGATTTCGAAGGCCATACCAATGCCGGCGAATCTTACGAAGAAATCGTCGATCTGATCGACCGCAGTTTGGGCGCGTTCGACAAACGCAACAGCATCAGCAAAGCGGTCGCTGACAACCAAGTGCAAATGCTTGGCACGTCGGGCACCGTGACCACGTTGGGCGCGATGCATTTGCAACTGCGCCGCTACGACCGTTCGCGCGTCGACGGCCTGTCGCTGCGGTTTGACGACATCTGCGACGTGGTCAGCTATCTTGGCACCTTAGATCACGACCAACGTCTACAGCACCCGTGCATCGGGCCCCGGCGCGGCGACTTGATTATGGCGGGGTGCGCGGTGCTGGACGCGGTGTGCCGCCGCTGGCCCGTGGGCAGCCTGGTGGTCGCCGACCGCGGCATTCGCGAAGGAATTTTGTTGAATCTCATGTTAGAAGACGGCCACGAAATCACCAGCACACGCAGTGCGGAACGCGGAGCTCATCGATGACCAAACCGCCCAGAGGCTTTAAGCCCAGTTCCCGCAAAGCCGGCGGCAGCACCTTGCGCATGAAGCACGAAAAAGTCAAAACCGCACGTGGCCGTAAATATTCGTCCAAGCTGTGGCTGCAGCGCCAATTGAATGACCCGTATGTGATCGAGGCCCGCCGCCAGGGTTATCGCTCGCGCGCGGCATTCAAGCTGACCGAACTGGATGAAAAATTCCATTTTTTGAAATCCGGCGCGCGGGTGGTGGATCTGGGCGCGGCTCCCGGCGGGTGGTGCCAAGTGGCGGCCAGCATCGTGCTTAAGGGTAAACACGGTCACAAAGGCAAGGTCGTGGGCCTCGACATCCAAGAAATGGAAGAACTGCCCGACATCACGCTGCTGCATAAAGATTTCACCGAACCCGAAGCCCCCGACATGCTCAAAGACGCGCTGGGCGGCGAAGCCGACGTTGTGCTGAGCGACATGGCCGCGCCCGCCACCGGGCATACGGCAACCGATCACATCCGCATCATGGGTCTGTGTGAAATGGCGCTGCAGTTTGCCATCGAAGTGCTGAGCCCTGGCGGCTTGTTCCTCTCCAAAGTGCTGCAAGGCGGCACCGAAGATGAGCTTCTCAACACCATGAAAAAACACTTCAAGACCGTCAAGCACGCTAAACCGCCTGCATCACGCGCCGATTCCGCCGAAATGTATGTGGTCGCGATTGGTTTTAAGGGGCGAGACGCTCAAGAAAAGGCGGAGAATTAATCCTCCGCCTCATTCTTTTCTGAACCGTTTTTTTTCGGCTTATTCTTATCGTCGTTGCTGAACCGGTAGCGACCATAAAGGGTGCAGCCTTTCATGCCCGGATCGCATTTGGGCATGGTGTTTCCGTCTTCATCGACGTCTTCACCGATCACCGCTTTCATGCTGACCCGTTTGCATCGGCCCCTAAGCTCATGGGGGCAACCCCAACCGCTCATACCTCAAATTCCCTTAGCAGGTGGGACAATCGGCTTTTACGACGGCGTTGCCGTCTTTGATCCACTTGGTGATGCCGTCGGTGACATTGTAGACCTTTTTGTAGCCCACCTGATCAGCCAACGCTTGAGACAGGGCCGAGGTGCGGCTGCCGGTGCGACAAATCAAGATCACTTCATCTTCCAAGCCCGCAACCTCTTTAAAAGCCGGGATGAACGGTTGTTCAAAGTTGCCGCGCGCACCGAACGCGGTGATCAGTTTTGCGCCTTTGATCACGCCGGTATCTTTCCATTCATCGGCACGACGAATGTCCACGACCGGTACGCCGCGAGCCAACAGCTCTTTGAGTTTGTCGTTGTCGATGCTGGAGTAGTTGGGCATTTTCACGCCCAGCAGCTCGACTTCGAACTTCAACGTAGCGTTGGGCGGGATTGCGCCCGGCGCGCCGCGTTCGCCATAGGCCAGTGCCGGCGGAATGATCAATTCGCGCTTGCCGCCAACTTTCATGCCTTCGACGCCGGTCTCCCAACCGGGAATAACTTCTCTATTGCCCAGGTAAAAATAGAACGGATCGCCGCGATCTTTGCTGGAATCGAATTTTTTGCCGTCCATGAGCCAGCCGGTGTAATGCACTTTGACCTGGGAATGCAGCACGGCTTCATCGCCGGTACCGACCACGAGGTCTTTGATTTCAACCTTTTCGGCGGCGTTTACGGCCACGGCGTTTACGCCGAACAGCGCCGCCAGGGCGAATGCGGCAAGGCTTGTACGCAAGAATTTAGCGATCATCGTTTTATTGTCCTGAACTGTGTCGAGGTTCGTTTGTTCTGATATAACGCCAAAAAAGGGGCCAGACAATGGCGCAGCCCGAACAAAACGAGGCCCCGTCCGAAGGCGGGGCCCGTTTTCGCCTGAGCAACGTCGCGCGTCCTTATAAGCGCACAACGCCTTCCAGGTGGTCGCCAAGCTCATGGATCGTCAAATGCGTGAGGTCTTTACCAAGCTCTGCGGCGATATGGCCTTTCAGTTTGCCGTCGAGCGCCTTGCGCAAATCGCCCAAAGTAGTTGGCGGGGCGACAAGCACCAAATCGTCGAATGCACCTTCAGTGTGCGCTTGCTCCAACGTCTTCGCCATATGAGCGGCGAAAAGGTGCTTCTCATGAGTATGCCAGTCCACCTTGGACTCCACAGCGTGGTGAGAACCGCTTCCCCCTCCTTGCCCGCGTCCCGGCTTATCCGTGCCGAAATCGCGCGACGGGGCGTGGGATGCGGCGAATTCATGGCTCACTGCAGACTCCAGCCCTTTACCGGGACCATCGTACCGAACAATGCGGGCACGAGCGCCATCTGCAATCAGGATCCAGGTTTTGCGCGCTTTCATGACCTTTCTCCTCACAAGACCCGTTCGGCTTTCTTCGAAAAATCCTCAAAGAGCGCTCAGATCCGTTCCCATGATTACTCATTATACACTTTTATTGAGTTATTTGAAATCAGCACTGTGCAGAGGGGCTTTTTTTTTACGCATACCGCAGTGCAAAATCAGGCTTGGCAAGTGAGCGCTTATCTGTATGATTACGCGCCAACTCGTGACCCGGAGGTGGCATGCCAATCCAAGAAGCCCTAACGTTCGATGATGTTCTGCTGACACCGGCGGAATCCGACGTTCTGCCCGCGCAAACGGACACCCGCACGCGGCTCACCAACACCATTGAAATGGGCATTCCCCTGCTGTCCGCAGCCATGGACACGGTGACGGAAAGCCAGATGGCGATCACCATGGCGCAATTGGGCGGCATCGGCGTGATCCACAAGAATCTCGACAACGCCGAACAAGCCGCCCAAGTTCGCAAGGTGAAAACCTTCGAAGCGGGCATGGTCGCCAACCCTGTGACCATCTCGCCCGATGCGACCTTGGCGGAGGTGATGGCGCTGAAGGAACAGTTCGGCTATTCCGGCATTCCGGTGGTCGAAGACGGCACCAACAAACTGGTTGGCATCATCACCAACCGCGATGTGCGCTTCGCCCAAGACCCGTCGCAAAAAGTCGGCGAACTGATGACCCGCGAATTGGTCACGGTCAAAGGCGGTGTTGAGCGCGCCGAAGCCATGCGCCTATTACACCATCACCGTATCGAAAAACTTTTGGTGGTCGATGACAACGAGCGCTGCATCGGCCTTGTTACCGTCAACGACATTCAAAAAGAACAAGAACACCCCAACGCATGTAAAGACGGCGAAGGCCGCTTGCGCGTCGCCGCCGCCACCGGCGTGGGCGACGCGGGGATCGAGCGCGCCGAAGCGTTGATCGCGGCGGGCGTCGATCTGTTGGTCATCGACACTGCGCACGGTCACTCAAAGGGTGTCGCCGATGCGGTGCGCGCCATCAAAGCCTCATCCAAAGACACCCAAGTCATGGCTGGCAACATCGCCACCCCCGAAGCCGCCGAAGCGTTGATCGCGGCGGGTGCGGACGTGGTCAAAGTCGGCATCGGACCCGGCACCATCTGCACCACGCGCATGGTCGCGGGCGTCGGCGTGCCGCAGCTTTCCGCGATCATGGAAACGGCGGTTATGTGTAAGAAGCACAACATCCCGCTGGTCGCCGACGGCGGCATCAAGTATTCCGGCGACGTCGCCAAAGCCATTGCGGCGGGCGCCAGCTGCGTGATGATGGGGTCCGTGTTTGCGGGCACCGAAGAAAGCCCCGGCGAAGTGTTCTTGTACCAGGGCCGTTCCTACAAGTCGTATCGCGGCATGGGCTCATTGGGCGCAATGGCCAAGGGTTCGGCCGATCGCTACTTCCAGGCCGATGTGAACGACAACCTGAAACTGGTGCCCGAAGGCATCGAAGGCCGCGTGGCCTACAAGGGCCCGGTGGGCGCTGTGGTCCACCAGATGATCGGCGGGTTGCGCGCATCCATGGGCTATACCGGGTCGCGCACCATTGCCGATCTGCAAGCCCGCGCCACGTTCCGCCGCATCACCGGGGCGGGGCTGCGTGAAAGCCATGTGCACGATGTGACGATCACCCGCGAAGCGCCGAACTATCGTTCGGAGAGCTAAGGGTCTATAAGCCCCTCAGACGGGTTATCGAAAGCTACCCATCCGCAGCCTGCATGTGCAGGCAAGGCAAGCGCGACCGCGCGCCGCGCGCATGCGCGAAAGCCAAGAGAGCGGAGCGAACGCCCGGCGCTTAAGGGGCAAGGAAAAACGCATGTTGCCTGCAGCTCGCACTGAAGCCGCCATTTACCTGTTGGGTAAGATCACCGACGAACGCCGCCCGGCTGACAACATCGTTCGTGCGTGGTTCCAAGCACGCCGTTTTGTCGGCTCCAAAGACCGTCGCGCTATCCGCGAACGGGTTTACGGGGTGTTGCGCTCGGTGAACCGTCTCGACTGGCATCTTGGAGACGCCGATAAGACGGCGCGCAACCGCGTACTTGCCGCCATCGTTTTGGAAGGTGGCGACGCAGCGGCCAACTTCGACGGCTCGACCCACGGCCCCAAGCCGCTGAGTGAGAGCGAGCAATTGCAGGTCGAAGTCCTCACCGGTAAGCAGCTCGATGACCCCGCCATGCCGGGCCACGTGCAAGTCGAACTGCCCGAATGGCTGGCCGACAGGCTCAAGCCCGTATATGCCGGAACCTTCATGGCGGAAATGATGGCGCTGAATCAGCCCGCGCCGATGGACCTGCGCGTCGCGCTCAGCCGAGTGTCGCGCGATCAGGCGAAAAAGACCCTCGCCAAGGGCGGCATCACGACTTATGTGACGCCCCTGTCGCCACTGGGGCTGCGCCTTGAAGCGCACACCGACATCGCCCGCACCACCGCATTTCGCAAGGGGTTTGTCGAAGTCCAGGACGAAGGTTCGCAAATTCTCAGCCTGTTGGTCGGCGCGAAAGCGAAGATGCAAGTACTCGACTACTGTGCGGGCGCGGGTGGCAAGACTCTCGCCATCGCCGACCGTATGGGCCTCACCGACGGCGAGTCCGCCAGCACACTGGTCGCCACCGATATCGAAGCCGCCCGGTTGGAGCGCATGGACAAACGTCTGGGACGCGCCAAACTGACGGACAAAATCGAACGCCACGTGCTCAGTGCGGATGACGACTGGGCGAACGACAACGCCGCCAGATTCGACCGCGTGTTGGTCGATGCACCGTGCACCGGCGCTGGCACCTGGCGTCGCCACCCGGAACAAAAAAAGCGCCTCACCGAAGAGCGTTTGGCCGAATTGACCGCCACCCAGGATCAGGTGTTGAAAAGCGCATCGGCCTTGGTCAATCCCGGCGGGCGGCTGATTTACGCCACCTGTTCCTTGTTGGCGGAAGAAAACGAACAACGCGTTGAGGCATTCCTCAAAAGCCATCCGAACTTTGAGCTTTTGCCGATCCAAACCGTGTGGGCGGAAACGCTCAAGGCCGCGCCTTGCCCGGACATGATCCGCGAAACCGAAGAAAGCACCCCCGCCCCCTACCTGCGCCTGACCCCGCATCAGCATGGCACCGACGGTTTTTTTGTCGCCGTGATGGTCAGGTCAAGCTCAGACGGTTGATCATGCCCTTAGTTGAAGTAACTGAGATACTTCAATAATAGAGATAACTGCCTTACACTCCCCCATCAATCATTGGGGAGAAAGTCATGACAGACACCATCAACGTCGCGTTGCTCGGCCTGGGGCGGATCGGCCATCAATTTGCCGTCGCTTTGGCAAATCATATTGAAGATGGCGGTAAGCCTATCAAGATCGTCGCCATCGCCGAACGCGACCCGGATTCGGCCGCCGCCAAGCGCTTTAAAGACAGTGGCGTGCCCGTTTTTACAGATGCCATCGACGTTGTCGATCTGGGTGAAAAAGTCGATATCATCTTCGATCTGACCGGCGTGCCCAGCATTCGCCAAGCGCTGCGCGTCAAGCTTCAGGAAAAAAGCAACTACCACACTGTGCTGGTTCCCGAGGTGTTCGCCCGTCTGCTGTGGTCATTCTTGGAAGAAGGCGTGGACCTCTCTGGGCCGCTCAGAACCGGCTACTGAGCGCATAAACGCAATGACACCTTGACGCCCCGCGTTGGAGGGACCACATTCTAGGCAATCCGAGGGGCGGCCCGCCCTGATGTTAAGACGCGGGCCTGAGAAGCACCCTTTGAACCTGATCCGGGTGATGCCGGCGTAGGGACGGAAGCCGATTTTTTTTTCCAAAAGCTTCTGTTTATACCGGCATCTCCAAAATCTTAGCGGAGGCCGTTATGCCCACGAATCTGGACACCAAAGTCGACACCAGCTCAATCAACGTCACCACCGGACCGATTCAAGGGTCCGAAAAGCACTACGTCGAAACACAAAGCGGTCTCAAGGTCGCCATGCGCGCCATCCCGTTGGAGCCCTCGTCGGGCGAAGCCCCGGTGGTGGTGTACGATCCGTCCGGTCCCTACTCCGACACAAACGTGAAAATCGACATCCAAAAGGGCCTCGAAAAACTGCGCTCCGATTGGATTTTGGCGCGCGGCGACGTCGAAGCGTATGACGGTCGCGACGTCAAACCCGAAGACAACGGCCAGAAAGCCACTGTCCCCGAATGCCCGGCGGTCAACAAACGTCCGTTGAAATCCACCGGCGGCGCGGTGTCCCAGCTCGCCTACGCCAAGCGCGGCATCGTCACGCCGGAAATGGAATACGTCGCGGTGCGCGAAAACGAAGGCCGCAAAGCCGCCACCGGAAAGCCGCGTGACGGCGAAGATTTCGGCGCATCCGTGCCCGATCACGTCACCCCGGAATTCGTCCGTGACGAGATTGCCCGTGGCCGTGCGGTGCTGCCCGCCAACATCAACCACCCAGAGTCTGAGCCGATGATCTTGGGCCGGAACTTCCTGACCAAGATCAACGCCAACATCGGCAACTCCGCCGTGACGTCGTCGGTCGGCGAAGAGGTCGACAAGATGGTGTGGTCGACCCGTTGGGGCGCCGACACGGTGATGGACCTTTCGACGGGCAACGACATCCACAACATCCGCGAATGGATCATCCGCAATTCGCCCGTGCCCATCGGCACCGTGCCGATTTATCAGGCGCTGGAAAAAGCCAATGGTGTCGCCGAAGATCTGACGTGGGAAATGTTCAAAGACACGCTCATCGAACAGGCCGAACAAGGCGTCGATTACTGGACCATCCACGCGGGCGTGCGTCTGGCGCACATCCCCTTGAGCGCCAACCGCACCACCGGCATCGTGTCGCGCGGCGGATCGATCATGGCCAAGTGGTGCCTGACGTACCACAAGGAAAGCTTCCTTTACGATCACTTCGAAGACATCTGCGACATCTGCGCCGAGTATGACGTCGGCTTGAGCTTGGGCGACGGTTTGCGTCCCGGCTCCATCGCCGACGCCAATGACGAAGCCCAGTTCGCTGAGCTGGAAACCTTGGGCGAGCTGCAAAAGGTCGCGTTCGCCAAAGACGTTCAGGTGTTCATCGAAGGCCCCGGCCACGTGCCCATGCACAAGATCAAAGAGAACATGGAAAAGCAGCTGGAAGTCTGCGGCGAAGCGCCCTTTTATACATTAGGCCCGCTGACCACCGACATCGCGCCGGGTTACGATCACATCACGTCCGCCATCGGCGCAGCGATGATCGGCTGGTACGGCTGTGCGATGTTGTGTTACGTGACGCCGAAGGAACACTTGGGCCTGCCCAACCGCGACGATGTCAAAGTCGGCGTTGTGACGTACAAGCTGGCCGCGCACGCCGCCGATTTGGCCAAAGGTCATCCCGGTGCGCAAATTCGCGACGACGCGGTCAGCCGCGCGCGGTTCGAGTTCCGCTGGAAAGATCAGTTCCACCTGTCGCTCGATCCCGACACGGCGATGGAATACCACGACGAAACCTTGCCAGCGGAAGGCGCGAAAACCTCGCACTTCTGTTCCATGTGCGGGCCGAAGTTCTGTTCCATGAAAATCAGCCACGAACTGAAAGACGCGGCCCAAAAAGGCATGGCGGAAAAATCGGCCGAGTTCGCCGAAAAGGGTCACGAGATTTATTTGCAGCCCGATCAAAAAACCGAAGCCGCCGAATAACGCTTCGCTCGTCCAACGTATCAGGGCCGCCCCCTCACCGGGGCGGCCCTGATTGCTTTTGCGTATATACACGGGCGCACCAAGACGCTTATCCTGCTCGCCTCCCCAGGTATCACGAACACAGGCGCTGCATGGAAAACCTTACAATCGAGATTTTGGGCTGGCTGTTTTTGGCGGGCCTCGCCGGCGGCTTCGTCGATTCCATCGCTGGGGGCGGTGGGCTGATTTCCGTGCCCGCATTGTTGATGGCGGGGCTAAACCCCGTCGCCGCGCTGGCCACCAACAAGGCGTCGTCCATGTTTGGGTCGTTCACCGCCACGCTGACGTATGCCCGCAAAGGCCACGTCAATTTACGCGATATGAAATGGGCCATCGCGTTCACCTTCACCGGATCGGCCATCGGCACCATTGCGGTGCAAATTTTGGCGTCGGACGTGATGACCCAAGTGATCCCGTTTCTGTTGATCGCGGCGGCGATGTACTTTCTGTTCGGGCCAAAAATCGGCGAGGTCGACCGTCATCACTACCTGGAACAAATACCGTTTTACCTGATTTTTGGATTGTGCCTGGGTTTTTACGACGGCTTCTTCGGCCCCGGCACCGGCAGTCTGTGGGCCTTGGCGTTCGTTTCTATTTTGGGCTTCAATATGCTCAAAGCCACCGCGCACACCAAGGTGGTGAACTTCACCTCCAACTTCGCGTCGTTCCTGTTTTTCGCGTTTGCCGGACACGTGGTGTGGTTGCCCACGGCGGTGATGGCGGTGGGCCAGTTGCTGGGCGCGCGGATCGGAGCCAACACCGCCATGAAACACGGCACCCGCGTCATCAAGCCGCTGTTGGTCACGGTGTCGTTGGTCATCACCACCAAGCTGGTCTATGACGATGCCGACAACTTCATCCATAAGCTGGTGGTGGAGCTGTTGGCTTAAGTCAACTGAGCGGCAGTTTTTAACAACTGCGCTTTGGTGTTTTCAAGAATTTTCAGGCTTTTCGCCTCATCGCCGACGCCGCGCGCCAGCGTGATCGCGCCGACCATGGCCGACAACACCATATGGGCCAGCGCTGTATTACCGCCCAACACGTGGGCCAACTGTTTCACCGCCGTATCCGTCAGCTTGGTATAGGCCCCCTGGGCACCTTTGCCCAATCGCCACGCGTCTTCGGACAGCGCCACCAACGGGCAACCTTCGGCGGGGTTATCGCGGTGCGCTGCGGATAGGTAATAGTCCAACACCATCTCAAACACCTGCTGCGATGTGACGTCGGGCATCGCAATCATGGCCCGATATCGGTCCAACATTTCTGTATCCAATGCGGCTTCGGAAAACAGCTCGTCTTTGGATTTAAAGTGCGCGTAAAAACCGCCGTGGGTGAGGCCCGCGTCCTTCATGATCTGATTGATGGACACGTTGGCGTAACCATGCGCTTTCCACAAATGACGCGCAGCGACAACGATGCGCTCTCGGGTTTGTTGCTTGTGTTCGGGGGGATAGCCCATGGCCAGGTCTCCAATTTCGGCTTGACCGAAGTATATATGACAGTCATCATATCGCAAAATATGATGACTGTCATATATCAAAATTAAGGGACATTACCGATGATGCTGACGATCACGCCAATTTACGCCGCACTGAACATCATGCTCGCCGTGGTGCTGACCTATCTGGTTGTTCACCACCGTATTGAAAACCAAGTTGCGCTTGGCGATGGTGGTCATACAGAACTGGGCCGCGCCATTCGTGCGCATGGCAATTTGTCGGAAAACGCGCCGTTTGCGTTGTTGTTGTTGGCGCTGGTGGAATGGAACGGCCTACCCGGATGGCAATTGCACGCCTTGGGCGGCGCGTTCACGCTCGCCAGGTTGGCGCATGCATATGGTGTTTTGACCACAAGCATGGCCCCACGATCCATGGGCGCATTGCTGACGACGATCATCTTGACCGTCCTCTCCGCGCTGGCGGTGATCCAGGTTCTGCTGTCCTAGAGAAACTTCACCACGTTGTAGGCCACCGGAAAGAACAAAACGCCCCACACGACCAAGGTGATGACACGCGGCGGCGTCGCGCCGCGCAGGTAGACGTACACCCCGCCGAGCGCGGTGGTACCCAGGTGTGCGGCCATGATGGGGAGGAAATGCTCCATTCGCGAAGCCCTTTGCTTGACAACAGTGCGTCCAGCTTAGGCACGGAGCACGATCATGACATTGACGACGGTCAGGTGTTGTCACACGCCCCAGGCGCGTTACAATTCCCGCTGTCCTCAAGCTCAAAAGGAACCCCAGATGCCCCCGACCCCATTTTTCGCCCACCTCGACGCCAGCAAAACCCTGGTCGCCATCGTTATCACGGCGTTGATGGCGCTGGGCGGTCTGGCGTTCGCCTGGAACGCGCGCGGCAATGCACAAAATGCGGGCTGGAGCAGCGATACCCTGGTGCCGCTGGGCATCGGCGTGGCGATGTTTTTTGTCATGGCGACGGTGTCGTTCAAATCGTACCGCACCTATGAACAAGGCCGCAGAGGTCCGATCATGCGCATTGACCAGATGGGCGTTTTGGATCGGCGCATCGGTCAAACCCCAATCCCTTGGGCATCGATTGGCAGCGCGGAGATCAAAGATATCTCCAACGCCAAGATCAACCGCCGCGGCGACGAAGACGAACGCCAACGTCCCCAAGTGATGGGCGTGGTCATAACGGTCGAAAACGCCGCCCGCTACATTGAGCCCGACAATCTGCTGGTCGCCACCGCCAAAGCGCTCGGCCAAGCCACCGGACACAACGCCATCGCGCTGGACCCACAGGGCCTCGACACCTCCGCTGAAGCGATATTGCAGGCGGTACAGGCTTATTTGGACTCCCAACAGAACTGATCTGGACACGGAAAGTTTCTAGCGAATCGCCAAGCTTTCGGCTAATGTCCGGCCAATTCATCCTCTCACCCGAGCAGCGGACGGTACGGCCATGCATGAGCGCATTCTCATCATCGATTTTGGATCTCAAGTCACCCAGTTGATCGCGCGGCGTGTACGCGAGTCCGGGGTTTATTCCGAAATCCAGCCGTTCAACGCGGTCACCGTTGAATCCATTAAAGAATTCGATCCCAAAGGCGTGATCCTTTCGGGTGGTCCGGCGTCGGTCACCGGCATCGACACGCCCCGTGCCCCCGAAGGTTTGTTCGACATGGGCCTGCCGGTTTTTGGCATTTGCTACGGCGAACAAACCATGTGCGCGCAATTGGGCGGTGTGGTGGAAGAATCCGAGCATCGCGAATTTGGCCGCGCTTTCGTCGAAGTGGTCGAGGACTGCGAACTGTTTCACGGCGTATGGGAAATCGGCGCCAAAGAACAGGTGTGGATGAGCCACGGCGACAAAATCGACGCCATCCCCGACGGCTTTCGCCCGGTCGCGGTGACCGACGGCTCGCCCTTTGCGGCCATCGCCAACGATGAAAAGCGCTTTTACGGCGTGCAGTTTCACCCCGAAGTGGTGCACACCCCGCACGGCGCGAAGCTGATCGAAAACTTCACCCACCGGGTCTGCGGTTGCTGCGGCGACTGGACCATGGGCAAATTCCGCGAAGAAGAAATCGCCAAGGTCCGCGCCCAAGTCGGCGACGGCAACGTGATTTGCGGATTGTCCGGCGGCGTCGACAGCTCGGTCGTGGCGGTGCTGCTACACGAAGCCATCGGCGAACAGCTCACCTGCGTATTCGTCGACACCGGCCTGATGCGCAAAGGCGAGTCTGAGGAAGTCGTCGCGATGTTTCGCGACAACTACAAGATCAAACTGGTGCATCGCGACGCATCCGATCTGTTCATCGGCAAGCTCACCGGTGTGTCGGACCCGGAAAAGAAACGCAAGATCATCGGCTCGACGTTCATCGACGTGTTCGACGAAGAAGCCAAAAAAATCGGCGGTGCGGATTTCTTGGCCCAAGGCACGCTGTACCCAGATGTGATCGAAAGCGTGTCGTTCACCGGCGGGCCCAGCGTGACCATCAAATCGCATCACAACGTCGGCGGCTTGCCCGAACGCATGAACATGCAGTTGGTCGAACCGCTGCGCGAACTGTTCAAGGACGAAGTCCGCGTGCTGGGCCGTGAACTGGGCCTGCCGGAACACTTCGTCGGCCGCCACCCGTTCCCCGGACCGGGCTTGGCGATCCGTCTGCCCGGCGGCATTTCAGCAGAAAAGCTGGAAATCCTGCGCAACGCCGATGCGGTCTATTTGGAAGAGATCCGCAACGCCGGTCTATACGACGCCATCTGGCAAGCCTTCGCCGTACTGCTGCCGGTGCAAACCGTCGGCGTTATGGGCGATGCGCGCACCTACGATTTCGTCTGCGCGCTCCGCGCCGTGACCTCCACCGACGGCATGACGGCGGACTTCTATCACTTCGACATGGAATTCCTGGCCCGCGTGAGCAACCGCATCATCAACGAGGTCAAAGGCATCAACCGGGTGACCTATGACATCACATCGAAGCCACCGGGGACGATTGAGTGGGAGTAAGGGCTGGATACGCTCTATCTTTGCTCAATCACGAAGGCACGCTTTAACAGCGTCTTCATCCTGGCGACATACTGAGCCGTCGACCAGCCGTACTCGAGCGTCAAGTGTTCCCAGTTTTGAATAGACAATGTCATCATAAACATCTCGGCGGCTTCTTTTTTTGACCACCCCGAGGTAAGCCGTTTCTCATGCTCAAGCATGTTGATGGCATCCCGACACATGTCCTTCAATCCACTTATACAGTCATTCCAGACCGCAGCCTTGGCCTCGTCCGTATCCAGTGTGTTCATCATGGCTTTGTCGATGACATAGATATCTGCAATGTAATTTCCCCAGACATCAACGATTGCCTCAAGCAACACCGTACCCTGCGTTGCGGAATGTAAAACCTTCAGGCGCTCTTCTAGACCTTTAATTTCATCCACGTATGCCCGCGTCGCAATCAACAGGTCGTCGCGTGATTCAAAGTGAAGGTAGACCGCCTGGCGTGAAACACCGGCCGCTTTGGCGATATCGCTCATGCGCACCCCTTTCCCGCTGCTTTTTTCCAAGAGCTGGCACGTTGCTTCGAGGATTCGGGACCGCGTATCCGCCTTGTGACTTGACACAGTGTAAACTCCCTGCTTGACACTATGTCAAGCCTACACTAGGTTGACAGCATGTCAATTTACACACTGTAAAGCTAATTTGGATCGCACGATGAAGGACCGGAGGTCCCTGGGGTAATCGTCAGTTCCAAACGCGCAACATCACTTCGTCAGGAAAGGAATTGAACATGAGCACGTCATACGCCACCAGAGCATTCTTAGCGATTTCGGGTATCATTCTCATTGGCATCGGAAGCGCCTTGCTGTTCGACCCGGTTGCATTTCATGCGTCGTCTGGAGTAGAGCTTGGAAGCAACGTCAACCTGCTCAGTGAAATCAGAGCCCCCGGTGGTTTGTTATTCGCAGCCGGAATTTTTGTCGTGATTAGCTCCTTTAGAGCACAAATGGTGCAAACATCCATTGTGCTATCCAGCTTGATATACCTGTCTTACGGAGTTTCCAGGATTCTCAGCATGGTTATGGATGGAGCCCCTAGTCATTCACTTGTTGTCGCAACGGGTGTCGAAACCATCTTTGGATCGCTTGGTCTTTTCTTGCTGTATAAACGTCACAAAATCCAAGCCCTCGTGTGGGGGGAGCGAACATGAAGATCGCCATAATCGGAGCCTCCGGCAAAACGGGGACGATTGAGTGGGAATAGGCTGAAGCCTTAGGCTCACGCGATCACTCGGTTTCGTCCTTGCTCTTTGGCTTGATAGAGGTTGGCATCTGCGCTTTCAAACACGCGTGCGAGCTCGTCGCCGGGCTGAGGTGTGTGCGTCACGATACCGATGCTGACTGTGACATGCTCGGCAGCCGATGATTTTTCATGCTTGCAGTTTAAGGCTGTCACGGCTTTGCGTAGCTTTTCCGCGATCCGGCGGGCTTGCGCGGCATCGGTTTCAGGCAGCACGCAAGCGAACTCTTCGCCGCCGTACCGCGCAAGAAGGTCCGTAGAGCGCACGATAACGCCGAGCATGGCTTGCGCAACGGTGCTCAAGCACGCATCACCTGCGGCATGGCCATATTCATCATTGAAATTCTTAAAATGGTCAATATCGATCATGATCAGGGACAGCGGTCTTTGCGAACGCATCGCCCGCGCCCATTCCACACCCAAAAACTCATCGAAACGCCGCCGATTGGCGATTCCTGTCAGGGCATCCGTGGTGGACAGCGCCGCCAGCTCATCGCGGTGACAGCGCAAACGGCGCGTGTTTCGGGATTCACGCAAGATCACCATAATGCCGATGATCGCCGCCAGCGCCACCGCGCAGCCGCTCAAAATCAGCATATTGCGCTGGGTTTCCGAAATTTCGCGTGCGGCGACCAGGGCCTCATGTTTCGATTCGGCCTCCACCACGTTAATGAAATCGTTGATCTCCTCGATCACGCCGACTTGGCCATCAAGCGCGATCCGCATTTGATGAAGCGCTTGAGCGTTGTTGCCGCTTTCGACCACCAAATCCATGGCGTTATCGATAGAAGGGCGCAGCTCACCAATACGCTTGATCAACGCATCCATGGCTGTTTTTTCCGCCAGCGTCATGTGGAAATCAACCAGCTTGTCGCGCGCCAGCAGAAAGCTCACCGCTTTTGCGTCATAGGCTTGGCGCTGTTCATCGCGGTCGAAAAAATCGTCCATCGATGTAGCGAACGTCAGGTGGAAAGAGCGTTCGCGGACAGCTTCGCGCATCAAAAATGCTGAACGCACTTTTTCACGAAAAAAAGCGTCGCGCTGCCAGGCGCCACGGGTCAGTTCCAAATGTTGGAACCCGATGTAAATGCTTCCCAGCATACAGGCGAGAATCGCCGTAAAGCCGATGGATAAAGCAACTGTTGTCTGTCGTAAAACTTGCACGCTTCCCCCCGGAAGTGCACGGCGCCTCATGTGCTCCATGAATACGAGCGCATTAAACCAGCCACAACCACAGATGTCGAGCGAGCAGTAACGATAAAAGCAAAACTTAAACTAAAGCTTAGGGCCTTTACTGGCGGTGCGACCAAGATCGGTAACACTGGCCTTGTTGAAGCCGGCGCCAAAAGGTTTGATGTTCAGCCACCCCGCAGCCTCGCATTCTTTCAGCGTCCGGTACAAAACGGTGCCGTTATCTTCTGATGGAACAGCAATATCGCCAGATTGCACGATAAGTTCGAGTAACAAACGTTGCTGCGGCAGTATATTAACCATCAAATTCCCTTGCCTAAAATTTTGTGCAGATTAGGCATTTCGACAGCCGTTGGGAAGCCGCATTTTTATTGACGCCATAAGACCCGTTCATCTGGAAAAGAGATGACCGCATTGGTGCCTTGCCCCGAAACGCTTTCCAACCGCAACTCGCCGCCGTGCTTTTGGATTAATTTTTGGCTGAGCGGCAATCCTAAGCCCGCGCCGTCATATTTACGCGCCAACGAACCATCAACTTGGCCGAACATATCAAAGACCTTTTCAAGATCGCATTCGGCGATGCCGATACCATCATCGGCCACCACGATGCAAAACCCATCATTCGGCCCACCCTCGGCACGCACCTGCACGGTTCCGCCGGCGTTCGTAAACTTGATGGCGTTATGGATCAAATTCAACAAAACCTGTTTGATGCGCCGATGGTCGGCTTTCAGAGACGGCAGTCGTTGTGCGCCCTCAAAGCTCACGGTGTTACCCATTTCTTCGGCGCGAATGCGGCTGACGGCCAAACACTCCTCAATCAGCGCCTCAACGGCGAACACATCCTCATCCAATGAAAACTCATCCGTTTCGATGCGCGACACATCCAAAAGATCGTTGATCAAGCCATAAAGGTGATGCCCCGACCCCGATATGTGGCTCAAGTAATCCTTATATCGATCCGTACCCACGGGTCCGAAGGTTTCTTTTTCCATCATTTCCGAATAACCGATGATCGCGTTCAAAGGCGTGCGCAACTCATGCGACATATTGGCCAGGAATTCCGTCTTGGTCCGGTTGGCCGTTTCGGCGCGCTCTTTTTCCTGACGCAACTCATCTTCTTTGTAATGGCGGCGCACCACGCCCGCCAGCGTATCGGCAACGGACCACACAAGACGACGCTCATGATTCGTCACTTTGTGGCCGGAAGGAATGTACAGGTTTAAAACCCCCAAATTATCGTTGGCGTAGTTGATGGGGACGCAGAAATGCCAATGATCATCTTCTATGCTGCGACTTGTTTCATCATCGATGCACGTTGCTTCGATATCCGTCATGGTTTGCGCGGCGCGCCCGCACAAACATTGGCCCATGGCCACCTGAGCGCACTCGTCGCGCACACTTTGCGCCAAATTCGATTGTGCGCGCATGATAAGGCGTCCCTGCTTGGGGTCCGTCAGAAACACGCAGCCCTTACCCTGCAGGTCGAGATTGTGACGGTCCAAGATCAGTTCCAAGGTCACTTGTAAAATGTGGTCTAAATCGTCCGACGTCAGCGACAAGCGCAAAATAGAAGAAACGATTTCATTGTCGTCAGCCAACAGCCGGGCTTCGCTTTCAGCACGTTTTTGCGCTGAAATATCGCTGATGATGCCGACGAACTTGGTCTGCCCGCCGACCTGCATGCGATTGATCGTCAGCCAGATGGGGAACTGACCGCCATCTTTGCGCAACCCCGACAATTCCCGACCGACGCCAATGATTTTAGGTCGGCCGCCCTCAAGATAAATGTCCATATAATCGTCGTGGTGACGCGCATCATGGCCGGGCATCAATAGACTGACATTTTGACCGATCATTTCAGCTGCATGATAACCAAAGATACGCTCACACGCGGGATTGAAACTTTCAATTTGGCCGCGCATGTCGGTGGTGACGATGCCGTCGGCGGCGGTTTCGATGATGGTGCGATAATGGGTGTCGCGCTCGCCCAGTTGGGCCGTGCGCTCTTCGACGCGTCGTTCAAGCTCTTTGGTATGGGCGATCTCGCGGCGCACAACAAACACACCGATCAGGGACGACAGCCCGAACAAAAACAGCCCTAAAACAGGGATGACCTGCATTTCTTTGGTGCGTAGTTTTTCCAAATTTTGCCGCTGTAAATTGGTTTCCTCCTCAACGACCGCGACAAAAACATTCAGGGCGTTGTGTAGCTTCTGATAGTGCGTCAAAGCTTCAATGATGCGAACCTGAACCTCATTGTTCCATTTCTCTTCGACGACCAGGTCCATGGCCGCTTCTACGTTCGGCTGCGACAAACGAACGGCAGTCAGAATTTTTCTGAAGGCGGCCAGCTCTCCTGGGGATAAGCTTTCTCGATCAATACGTTTTTGCGCGATGGTAAATGAGGACGCATGCGTGCTCATATCTTGACGAAGTTGTTCACGATCAAAAAAATCATCCAAAGCGGTTGCACTAAAGAGTTTGAAAGCGCGTTTTTCCGCAGCATCGCGCATCTGATAAGCGGCAAAGTTCTTTTCCATCAGGTTGGCCGTAACCTGATCGTTTTTCAATATCGTGCTGATATGAAAAAAGAACAAACCAACAAGGCCCGCCATGCCCAAAAGGATCACGGCAAAGCCTGCTATCAAAATTTTGGTGTTTTGCATCCTGATCATTATGCCTTCGCCCGATAAGCTCGGGTTATCATCTTTGTCCCTCACCCCCACCGTGCGTATTTTGCACCATGAGGTTGGAAATCCGCCGCCCAAGCGACCCATTTATGTAGTAAGGGTCTTCGTCTTGCGCGCAGACTTCACAGTTGAATATATATACGCCTTTGAACCGTAATAATCATACGATTCATGGTTCTTAGTGTACACGTCAAACCTTAACACTATTGATCGTTGTATTACCAACATCTCAATACAGCTTTAAAGTCACCCTTAAAAACAACTTCCGATTGCCTATATAATGGGGAACTCAGGGATTGCCGATTGTCGTTAGCCAAAAACGCCGCTGCGGTGTATACCAGGGCCCACATTTGAGACTTTTAAGGAGTATCCCCCCATGTCCGACACCGTTTCCGCCTCACATATCCTGTTGATGTATGCAGGTTCCATGCGGTCTTCCGCATCGCGTTCCAAAGATGACGCCAAAGCACAGATTGAAGCTCTCAAAGCTGAAATCGACGGCGGCGCGGACTTTGCCGAACTTGCTAAAAAGCACTCCGACTGCCCATCGGGCGCAGACGGCGGATCTCTGGGCAGCTTCGGCAAGGGCCAGATGGTTAAAGAATTCGAAGAAACGACCTTCGCCATGGACGTGGACGCGGTCAGCGACGTGGTTGAAACCGATTTCGGTTACCACCTGATCCAGCGCACCGCCTGAACCCAGCCGGAACACTGCAAAAGCCCTCTCGTCCATCCGACGAGGGGGCTTTTTTGTTGCCAAAAGATGGTTCACGAAAGGAGTAATCCGTCCGTCCTATGGTCACAAAACCGCCAAATCGATATACGTTTAGGTGCTCTTGTCTATACCGATTCGTGCGAAAAATAGACCGCACAGCCAAGCCCAACGGAGTGGACCCTCTTCATGGATGACCAAAATCGTCTCAACCTGATTCTCACGCAAGCCCGCATCGCCAAAGCCGCGATGACGAACGAGTTGAGCTTGACGCAAGAGCAATTGGCCCGCAACCTCAGCCAGGCCCAGCTGGCGCTTGAAGCCATCGTGTTGTTGGCGGACCCGGAATTTCACAACAATTCCACCGCGAATTAAAAGCCGTCCCCTCATCTGTTCGTTTTTTTCTGATCCAGCCATGGTATCGCGGGGGCGTCGTGCCTATTATCTAAGGCACTGATTTCACAACGACCCGAGGATTCTTCCCCCCCATGAGAGGCATGGCCCACCCGTCCGCCCAACCTGATCGATCCAGTCCACGCGACGACACCCGCAGCGACTGGCAGACCATCCGCGCGCTGATGCCGTATCTATGGCCCAGTTCGCGGTTCGATTTGCGTCTGCGCGTGGCGTTGGCGATGGTGCTGTTGCTGGCCGCCAAGGGCGCCACGGTGGTGGTGCCGGTAATTTTGAAGCACGCGGTGGATACGCTCAGCGCGCCCGACTTGGCCTCAAACTTGGCCGTCGGCGTCGCCGCCGTGCCGGTGGCGTTGTTGCTGGCGTATGGCGCGGCGCGGATCATCTCGTTGACGTTCAAGGAAATGCAGGCCGCGGTGTTCGCCAAGGTCACCCACCATGCGATCCGCGAAGTGGCGCTGAAAACCTTTCAACACCTGCACAAGCTGTCCCTGCGTTTTCATTTGGAACGCCAGACCGGCGGGCTCAGCCGCGCCATTGAGCGCGGCACCATGGGCATCGAATTCCTGCTGCGCATGTTGCTGTTCAACATCATCCCCACACTTGTCGAAATCGCCCTGGTCGGTGTGCTGCTGTGGTCCATGTTAAGCCCACTGTTCGCCATCACCACACTGGGCACCATTGCGGCTTACGTGACGTGGACGTTGATGCTGACCAACTGGCGCACGCGCTTTCGCCGCGAAATGAACGACAACGATTCCTCCGCTCACACCAAAGCCATCGACAGCCTGCTCAATTACGAAACCGTCAAATACTTCGGCAACGAAGACCACGAGGCCAAGCGCTTCGACGTCGCCCTTGCGGGTTATGAAAAGGCTGCGGTCAAGTCCAAGACCTCACTGGCGCTGCTCAACACCGGCCAGGGTGCGATCATCGCGGTGGGCGTGACCATCGTCATGCTGATGGCGGGATTTGGCGTGCAAGCGGGCGAGTTGACGGTGGGCGATTTTGTGCTGGTCAATACGTTTTTGTTGCAGCTTTACCTGCCGCTGAACTTCCTCGGTTCCGCCTACAGGGAAATCAAACATTCTCTGACCGATATGGAAGACATGTTCACCCTGATGGACGCCAATGCCGAGGTTGAAGACGCCCCCGGCGCGCCGACGCTCGACGCCGCCAAAGGCGAAGTGCGTTTTGACAACGTCACATTCGCCTACGATCCGCGCCGTCCGGTGCTAAAAAACGTCAGCTTCACCGTGCCGTCGGGCAAATCGGTCGCCATCGTTGGCGCGTCGGGGGCTGGCAAATCGACCATCTCACGCTTGCTGTTTCGCTTTTACGACGTCTCTGAGGGGCGCATCCTGATCGACGGCCAAGACATCCGCGACGTCAAACAAAAC
>Ga0209345_10000075_pt1 | contig 147096 bp, 108 predicted proteins | sample Cruoilmetagenom7_FD_187294 | JGI IMG/M metagenome (GOLD analysis project Ga0209345, IMG submission 187294) | Oil polluted marine microbial communities from Coal Oil Point, Santa Barbara, California, USA - Sample 7 (SPAdes) (version 2) | ecosystem: Environmental > Aquatic > Marine > Oil seeps ... | reverse complement strand
GACTTTTCACTGCCGCAGCGTCCAGGCCGCTTTCACTAAGGTGAAATGCTCTATGGACGCCTTCCTTCGCCCAATGTGGAAACCCCTTGATTTGCTATGAAAATAAAAATAGGCCGAAAACCAAAACAAGAGGCTTATCGTTGGCCCTCCTTATCCACAGAGGGCCGAACGTAAATGTAACGATTTACATTTACGTCGAGGGGCCAGGTGGCGCGTGGGAGAAAGCTCCGATATTCAGCTTTTTTTGTTTTAAAAAAAGCGCGGAGTTTTGAAACCGGTTTTTAGACATGGTCTAAAAAATTCCTTGGAGAAGGTGCCTTTTCTTTTGTTTAGCTTATTGCTAGATGTTTTATTAAATAGGAATTCGTGAACCTAGCGGTTTCGTTTTATTCATTGTCTAATCGCTTTAGAAAAAGGTATTCATGAACCTCCTACGTCGGTTTTATTAGACAAGCAAAGAAAATGAAAGAAGAGGGGATTTATATACCTCCTTCGTCGGCTTCTATAAGCATAAGCTGGTCCATTTTTTTTTTAAGGAATTCATGAAATCTTCCTTTAGTTTAATGACAATCCTAAATTCCATTAATTGGTAAGGTTATAGACAAGCAAAAAAATTGTAGATGGACCAAAGTCGATAATAAACTTCAATTGATACTAGCAATAACTTACATAAACACAATAATTAGTCTTGATCCATAAAAATACACCCCTATGCATCATAATCTTGCCCTTGAGGTAATTGGCGATTTTCAAGATTGCGTAATTGTATTGTAGATATTGGAGAAATATTCTTCTCAAAATAAATCTGTCTGCAATTAATGATTTGTTTACTCTTTTCTGCAAACTAGATATTTATCAGGTTAATTATAAAATAGTTAGAGCAAAGGTGCTAATGTTCACTTCAATAAATTTATTCATGATTAACCTTAAAATTTTATTCCAATGATTACTGAAAATAAAAATGAAGATAAGAAGTCCGCTTCTAAAGGGTTGAATAATGAGGTACAACAAAATCGTGGATTGAACCCAGAAAGAAACCCCAAAGAGGATATAAATGAAGAAATTGATAAACCTGTTGACAATGGTGGTGTTGCAACGTCAAAATATGACGAGCATTTGGAAAAGCAGTGGTTGGCCGTACGGGATGATTATCTCGCAAATTTTCCAGAACTAAGCGATATGGATACCCGTTATAATAAAAACAGCTTGGGATCTTTAATCGCCAATCTGGCCAAAAGGAGAAGGCAAACATCAGCGCAGGTACAACAGGAAATAATGAATTGGCCTTCTTCCAAATAATAGCTGTTTAGTTTTGCCGCCTTATAAATAATAATCAGTTGCCTGGCATGGCAACATGAATTCCTTTTTGGGTTTTTGTTGCTACAAAGGCGGTCTTTCTTTACATCCTGATGCTGTAAATTATTATAAATAAAATAGATAAGGGGACGCTGAATTGGACGTTCCACCTAATTTTGTAAATTGCATAAGAACCATTCAACAAATGTTAAACATATTATACCTTTTATTGTTACAATTGCCCATAGGCACTCGAAACCCAGATGACAACACACCTATTAATCTTACAAACACATTTGATGTCGTTGTTTATATAGTCCTGCCTATACTGATGATTATCTTTTATATTCTTTGGAGAAAGAAAAAGAAGAAGGACCAAAATTAAATTGTACTGCAGATAACTTATATTCATTGAAAGAAAATGGTATCTGACCTATTGCTTTCATTCATGGAATTACGCGTCATATTCATTTTTAATCATGGAACAGAATCCTTACAAAGTTCCTAAATCATAACCCTTTGAATCGAAGCATGTGCTGAGTGTTTTTAAGGTGACGCACAGTGCTTCACCTACTCTTTTTTTTTGATTCCACATGGTGTTTTAGATGTAAAACGACCAACTTCACAAATTATCAATATTTTTTTTCAATACTCCATTAGCGCAAAGTAGTCTCCTTTGTACCTTCAGATATTTAAGGTTTATTTTCTTTAGAAATTGCGCTAAGGTATTTGTACTCAGTAAAATAGGAGGGTCTGTCATTATAAAACACCCCTAAGCCCTTAATTCTCTAGGGTTCATTAAAAATAATTTTTACAGAATTAAATACTTTTTAACAGAATAAATGCAGTAGTGGTCCGTTAACTATACTCTGATAACCATAAAAAATAAACCATTAACTAAAAAAATTGACACCATAAAATTGGTGAAATCTAAAATTGGCCGACCCGTATTTCTGCAATTGTATACACGGCCTTTTTCTAAATCCACAATCTATGAAGAATAAATAATGTATGAAGAATAAATTATTTGCCTTATGTAATTTCACGCTTTTGATTATAATGGGCACTCATTTAGTAAAAGCCCAAGAAGAAGAAGGAAATAAAAAATCACCCATAGAGCTTACCGGTAGTCTTGGCTTTTATTATGACTACTACTCTTATTCACAAGAGAATTACACCACCTTTAGACCTCGTTATCCGGAAAACTTATTACGCCTTAATGCCCAAATGAGTATAAACTTTGGGAAACACTTCAGTATTCCGATAAGTGTTAATATGACCAATCAAGATGTCACTTATAATTTACCTTCCGTACCTGAAGAAAGTGCACTGGATTACCTTCAAAATCCCGCTAATCAAATTAGCATAAACCCAAAGTATAAATGGGCACAAGGCTTCTTTGGAACACAAACTCCTTTATACTCGCAGCTTACAACTGGGGATATCCCCATTTTTGGAGTAGGGGTTGAGCTAAATCCTGGTCAGTTTATTTTTTCTGCCACTTCTGGGAAATCGCAACGAGCCATTGAACCTGATATCAGTTTGAACATTCCCGGTGCCTATGAGCAAAACATTATAGCGGCACGCGTAGGAATTGGAAAATTGGAAGGTTCTAAATTCACCCTTAATATGGTGCGCATACAAGATGACGTAACTTCGGTTACAATGGCACCTGTGGGTGTACAGCCTATTGAAGGGATGTCGATTTCGCCCTATGCGGAATTCAAAATATTTAAGAAATTGCACTTTCAGACAGAAACCGCTGGTTCTATTTATACCAATGATGTCCTCCATATAGGCAGCATTGATGAAGAATATGTGACCGCTTTTGAAGATATTATTACCATTAATGCAAGTTCTACGGCAGACTTTGCCCACAATTCGCGACTAGACTGGAAGGGAGATAATTTTCAATTAGGTGGTGAGGTACAATATATAGGGCCTGGCTTTCTACCTGTGGGCTATCGTTTTATAGAACGTGATATTCTCGATTATAAGATAAACACGGGAATGAAATTATTACAAGGCAAAGTGAATTTTACTGGCACCTTTGGAATAAGGACTAATAACTTAAACGATACCAAATTATCCTCGTCCAAGAGAATAATATCGAATGCAAATTTGTTTGCTCAGGCTACTGAATCATTCTCTATTAATATCAATTATAGCAATTTTGGTTTTAATAATGATGCCAATATATTGAATCAACGCATTGAATTGGTCAATAATTCTATCACTATATCTCCTAGTTACACGATTAAAAGTGAAAAGTACATGCACCTAATTTCGGGGAATGCAGCACTTAATAGTTTTGAACAATTTGATGTTACGAACAATGCGTTCGTAAAGGCTGAAAGCTCAACATACGGTGCAAATTATAATGTTTCTTTTTTACAAATACCGCTCAACCTTGGACTGCAAGGAATCTATCTGAAAAATGAATTGCCAACGGGCGATTTTAATATGTTGAACTACGGTGTTATAGCTAGTTATAAAATGTTCGACAAAAAATTCACACCATCTTTAGGCTTCAATTTAGCTCATATTGATGTCCCTAGCTATACTACAGACTATCGAACTAATTTCAATATAAGGTTAGGTTATAAATTAACTAAAAAGTTGCAATGCAAATTGCAATATCGCTATACAAATCTAAATTATGGTGATTCTAAACCGAATGCAATGGTAGACCAAAACCGAGTACAATTCTCAGTTCAACAACGATTTTAATAAGCCCATTATGAAAAAAATATTTTTAGTACTCGTGTTCATGATATGGGGTGTATCTATACAAGCCCAATTACAAGCTACGCTCAATGTAGATTCCAATCCAACACCAGAGTTAAGTGAATGGGTAAACCGTAACAATTTGGCTATTCTTACAGTTACTAACCTTTCTGATATAGACTTTCCGGAATATCGAATTAAAGTTAGCCTCCTACTTGATGGGGAAGTAAAACTCACTACTGATGAATCCGTACCTTATATGGTTGCCGAATATGGCACAGAAACATTTCTGGCAGATGAGATAATACCTTATAATTCATTACAATTTGTGGATAAAGGATTTCAGGATAAAATTTCCCGTACAGGGATGTTGCCGCCGGGTTCCTATAGTTTTTGTATAGAACTTTTAAATCGTGAAGGTCGTGCACTAACGCGACCCGAACAAATTTGTCGTCCTATGATCATTACAGATTACCAGATGCCAGAATTGTTATCTCCTGCTGATGGGCAAGTAATAGATCCTTTATTAATCAATTCCTTGATGTTTAAATGGACACCCTTGGTTCCCATTCCTGACCCAATGACCGGACTTACCTACTTAATAGCTATAAGCGAAGTTCAACCTGGTCAAACTCCCAGCCAAGCCTTTAGTGTTAATTATCCTATCATTGAAGAGGAAGTAGCTATAGGTACTCAATTCGTATGGCCTATAGATTTAGAGGCCCCTGAAGAAGACCAGCAGTATGTATGGGGAATTAAACCTATAACAAGTGAAGGGAACACCTATCGCACACAAAATAACGGTTTTGTGGATTATGGTGTTTTTACAGTAAATGGCACCAATAAAAGTGGTAATGATGACGATGTTGACAACACTAAGAATGGAGAATTACCCGAAATGATGAATTGTGGTGTCAATGCTTTAGATTTAAGCGATGATCTATTTTTTATAGATACGGGTAATAGTAATGTTTTTAATCTTCATGGGTTATCCATAGTTCAAAATAGTTATCTGTCACAAGTTACAGCAGGACAGAACCCTATTGATTATGAATTGTTAAGCTATATTAATTGGGGTACACTCAACCCTATGGATGCAATAACTCTTAATGATATTGACAAAACATATGATTACACCAACGCTATAAATAATGGGTATCCAATACCTACTTTCATATATATACATATGGAAGTACGTTCACGAAAAACAGGAAAAAGCTGTAAGATAAAAGTTCCTGTAGAACTTAAAAAAACTACTTCCAAAGACTGTGAATTTCCATCGCAGAAAGATTTTGAAAATATTGTAAACTTTATAGACTCATCCCCTGATGACCCACTTCAAATAGAATTGGTCGATATACAGGCATTTACCATGAGCTTGAGAGCTGAAGTTGCCAATGGAGGTAATTTGTCAGAGGTTGATATCATGTTAACTATTGATTATGATGATAACCACAACCATACCTTAGCAGGTAATGGGATGAATACGAGTATCGATCATAACTATACCTTTTTATGTAAAACTGGTGTTGATTTCCCTACGGAAGTTTGCCTAAATTATGTAGCTACCAGAAAAATAAAAGGAGAATTAATTTCTTGTGAAAAAACCTACTGTATAACATTACCTGAGGAAACGCTAAGGGCTTTGGAAGCTTTAAAAGAACCAGGAAGTGAAGATGATACAGAAGAAGAGGAAGTCTGTGCTTGTCTTAATGACAGCCCTGTTAGTATTCCAGATTTAACTATGGAATACACCACAAATGAAGCTGGTGATGAACATACATTAACCATTCCCGAATCTCCTGCAGCCATAGAATCTATTATAAGCTGCATGGCTTCCCAAGAGCTATTTGATGGTTCGGAGAATATGGATGGTCATCCAGAATACAACTATCAATCTGGTTTTTTTACGGGTACCTTAACCCACACCTGGCATATCCCGGATGCTATGAACGACCCTAGTAATACGCATACATTCACGGTTCTTGAGGATGTAGATGAACCATTGCCAGAATTTGTTACAGTTACTTTTCATATACAAAACCCTAATGCGGATATTGATTGTTATTTTACACAAGATGTATGGATACCCCATGATGCTTACAATGCCATAAATGGTATTGATGATTGTGAATGTGATGATGCGACAGATGAACCGCCAGCACTCACTTTGTTGAGACCTGACGCTACTGAAGAACCTCGTGAAATCATGTTAGGTGGTGTTACTGCTTACAGAGACTTTTTATTGAATTGTAATAGTAATTATAGCCTTGCTACGCATAGCATGGAAGTAACTATTAATTGGGACGACGACCATGATGAGGAATCAATCGTCAACGCTGGTCCATTTATCCATGGCTATGACACTAATGAGGATCAAATACCCGAAGAAATATGTGTGACTTATGCTATCACTCCTCTATTTCCTTCTAGCGATGGTCAAGCATGTCTTACTACCGTGTGTTTACCAGTTCCAGAAGAATGGCAGGCCTTAAATGCTCCTGCTGTTGGTGAAGGTGAACTTGAGGCAGGCGATTCCATATTTGCAGGTGAACATGTTGAAGGACAAGGTGAATTTGAGGTTATTACCGATACAGTCTCTGATGAGAGTCCTTTTTCAGGTACTGGAACGGTTTACATTCCTTGGTTGCTATCACACGTAGCTGTAGAATTTACTGATATTACAGTGGATGGTGACGGAAACTTGGTTACAGGTGAAATTACAGTGGTGGTTGCAGATGATGCGCCTGTATATCCATACGGTTGTGTTGGAATGGGACACGATAATGCAGAAGATATTCAAGATTGGTTGACAACAGATGGTCAAATCGTAGATTATACTCCTACGGCTGGTTTTATGACTTCCTTAGAAGCTCCTTTTGGGATTAACTTTGATAGCGGAGACGTCATAGCGGTAAGTTCTATGGTTTTTAAACCTACCAAATCAGAATTTAATTTACTAGCAATCAAACAATTTCAACCAGATGTAAATCCTGATCAAGTACTAGGATTTAAAGCCTGTGATACTGATTTTCATCCTAATGCACCCGTATGGCCACCAGAAAGGTTGGAGTTATTGGAAGACATTACTATAGGAAATGTAAATAATAAAATCACCTATACCTTTAAAGCACCTGTACCAGGTGGCAATCCTGGATGTTTTATAGAATGGGGAGAACTCGGAGTTACCAATTATGCCGTGGAACTAGATGTGGATTTTACCAGAGAATGGTTAATTCCGGTGGATGAAGTAGACGGCACCGAAAAATCTACCGCAAATCTGGTAGGAATAGGAACAAACTGGGATGGAATAGTACTAACAGGTAATCTTGAAGAATCCATTTTATCGGCCACCATTCCTGAGCCAGATAATGGTACGCCCACTGATTCTGGCGCACATGACTTTATCATTCTAGCAGATGAAATTGCAATGGACATGGCAGATACCATGAACACGCCAGGCATGACCTTTCCGCCTATTTATACAGGTGAAACCACTAACCTATTCAGAGGTTTTTATATGGACGAACTAACCGTTAAGTTCTCGCCGAATAAAATGAATACACCAAGTGGAGGTCCTGTTGAAGTAAGCATCAATGATATGATCATTGATGATACAGGAATTACATTAACTGCCGAGGTAGAAAATATTATCGCCTTTGGCGGTGCTGAAGTGGCCGATATGGTAGCGAGTGTAGATCGTGTATATCTTGAAATTCTTTCTAGTAATTTTGTGGAAGCTGGTGTTGAAGGACGCATTGCAATCCCTGTAAACGAAGGAAATGGTATCGATAATTCATTGGCTTATACAGCCATGTTTAATAGTCCTTTAGACCCTGCATTGAATAATAATTTTCAAATCATTCTAGTGCCGGACCAACCCATACAAAATGATCTGTTTGGAGGCGGACAGTTTACATTGGATGAAACTTCCAATTTATCAGGGTATTTTGATAAGGACAAAAAGACTTTTACCATGGATCTTAACGGTGAATTTGCCTGGGTAGATGCAACCGTTGGTCCTGTTGACCAGATTAATATGGAATTAGGTTTTGAAGGTTTAGGCTTTGACTACGATAGTAGCTTGCTTTCTAACAAATTAACCTTTGACCAAGGGGATTGGGCTTTTGCTAGTCCTCAAAAAAAGATGGCAAACTTCCCGGTGACGATTGAAGAAGTGAGATTTACAAGAATGCCTACTAGCGGTAATCAATTATTACATGGTAAGCTAAACTTTGATGTTATTTTCAATCTGTCTTCAAAAATAGGGGGTCGATCTACCTTAGGTATTGTAGGCGCTATTACTGATACAAAGTCAAGTGGCGGAAAAACCTTTGACCCAGAATTGATAGGGGTTGTAATAGATTCTATCAACGTCTCTGCAGATCTAGCCGCTGTAAAAATAGACGGCGCTATAGGCTTTAGAAATAATGATCCTATTTATGGAAATGGATTTATAGGAACCTTAGATGCCGAGTTTAAAGCTGGCGGAATTAAAGTAGGTGCCTTGGCAGAATTCGGAAATACTACTTATAATCACACAAGTTTGTATCGCTATTGGAGAGTGGAAGCGAATGCTACTTTTCCTGCCCCTGGAATTACCTTTTTACCTGGTATTGCATTTCGAGGTTTTGGTGGTGGCGCATTTAAAAACATGATTGCCACTCCCGATGGAAGTGATTTCATTTTTACACCAGAATATGATCAATTAGGTTTCAGGGCAAATGCGGTACTTGCTACTACTCCTGATGATAAAACTTTTAATGCCGATGTAGGCCTACTTGCTGCCTTTTCAGGAAGTGGAGGAATGACCAATATTGCTTTCACAGGAGACTTTTATGTAGGGGCGGCGATTACAGATCGTAGCAATGCCAATATAGATGGCGATGTTAGTGTTAGTTATAATTTCCCTAATAAACGATTTATTTTAAGTGCATATGTAGATGTAAATGCATCGCCTATTACCACACCATCACCTATGAATCTTATATTGGATATTGATGGTAAGAAAAACGAATGGTTCTTTAAATTTGGAGAGCCTGATTTCCCAAACACGGTAAACGTATTTGGTGTTAGTTTGTATCAATACCTTATGTTCGGTAATAAAATTCCGTATCCAGATGGCTTTACTCCAAGATTTAAAACTAATTATTACAATGCCGTAGGAAATCATCCATATGCTGCGTCTGTAGGAAATGGAGGCGTAGGTACTAATACTGAAACAGGCAAAGGTTTTGCCTTGGGTATTGGGTTTATGTTTAACGAAAGTGGAGAATATAAAATTACTAAATTTAATAATGGCCAAAAGAAGCATGTCCTCAATTGGGGTCTTGCTGCTGGTGCAGAACTACATTTATCATATATGCAGTATGTTGGTAGTTGTGGTGGTTACTCACCAATAGGGATTAATGGCTATCGTGCCAAAGGTGGACTAGGAATGTATGGCTATGTTGGCGCTGGAGTAAAAAGATATAAAAAGAATGGCAGTACAAAGTGGAATATTAATGTTGCTTCGCTAAGAGCCGGTGCCTGGATAACTGGAGAATTCCCTAATCCTGTGTATGCTGCTGGCGCCGTTGAAGGTGATGTTGGATTATTTGACGATTTACTCTCTTTCCATTTTCATCAAACCTTTCAATATGGAACACCATGTTATAATGGGGGCGCAACCTCCAATGTAACAGTAATACAGGGTGATGCAGCTTCAGAACAACAAAATGCACTAATAAGCTATGTAAAAGCATCTCCAGGTTCTGAGTTTCCATTAACACAACCTGTAATTGCTAAATTTGGACTTAACCCAGATGAAGCATTTGATGTAAGCGAGCAACAATCTACAGGCGCAGTAGAAATGCGTACATTTAAAATGGTTAAATCAGAATCTTTTGCTATTAAGAATGAAACTACTGGAGCTTGGGAATCTGTAGATATTAAGGAGTCTCAAAATAATCTAGGGGAATATGTATATATAAAACGAGCACAGATACAAATGGTTGAAGCTGTAGATAGATTACCACCGTCTCCAGCTCCAAGTTTAGGGGGTCTACCCATGGCATCGCCGGCTTCTGTTTATGTATCGTCGCCTGCATTAGGTATGTCTGGTACTGCCGCTTCTATGAATCATCAAATCGCTGATCCAATTGGAGGGACCACTTACCCAGTACCTCCTAGTAATGATTATGACGATTTACCTCCAGATCCTGCTCCGGTAGTAAATATTTTAGAAGATGATCGTGATTATAAATTTACGGTAACAGCAACCTTAATGGAGTATAACGGCTCTATATGGGTTCCTGCTCTAAAAAATAACAATACACCAGTAACTGAAACTATCACTAAAGTATTCACTACAGGTCCTATGGAGGCAGTATCTGCTGGGGCATCAACTTTTTAAAAAAAAGACATGAAAAAATATACATTTATCATATTGCTAGGGTTTTTATTTTCCGTTTCAACTGGTATAGCTCAAGAACAACCCACCTCTTACATAAAAACCAAAGGAAGGTTCATCAATAATAGCGTTGAACTACGTTTTTTTCCAGATAGAAAAAGTGCACTTAATCTAGCGTTTAAATCTGGTTTTATAATTGAGCGTGCTACTGGTGCATCAAATAATTTTATTGAAATAGGACGTACACAACCTTTTAATGAGAAGCAATGGCTGGAAGCTATGGATGCTACCGACATTCAAGTAGAAAAAGATGAAATAGAACTTGCTCAAGATTTTTATTTAGATGTATTGGAAGATACTGGAGGCACTATGGATCTCTCTGCTGGTATCGCAGAACTAAAAACCCAAAAGGGCACAGAAGATTTTAAGCTCATGATTTCGTTACTCACAGCAATCAAAAACTCAACGGCAGCAAACGGACTCGGGTTTTCGTTTATTGATACTACGATTAAAACGGATACAGATTACACCTACAGGGTTAAATTGGTAGCCATTTCTCCTATCTATAAAACAGAATCTGTTCCTTTTAAAATTACAACTACTAACGATGCAGGTGCTTTAAAAAACAAAGTGTATGTAAAAACAGGCGATACCCAATTGGGTTTTGTTTGGAACGATCATCCAGATTTAAGTGGTGTAGATGTAGAACGCACCATAGATGGTAAAAGTGTAAAACTTAACGATGCTCCTATTTATACCGTAAGAGGTAATGAATATGAAGGACCTAAACGCACAGGTTTTGATGAGGATAGTTTAACAAATTATAAAAAATACACCTACCGTTTTTATGCGCAAACACTATTTGGAGAACGTGTGCAATTTGCAGAAGTTACCGCCATGCCTCGCGATTTAACACCGCCACAACAACCGTTTCTTAAACAGCCACAACATGCTAAGCCAGATGAGGTACATGTTGAATGGCAAATGAATGGTAATATCCCTAATGATTTAAAGGGTTTTGCAGTTTCTAGATCAGAAGAAAATGATGGCAAATTCACCTTATTACATGACAAATTGCTCCCTTCAAATGCTCGGAAATTTATTGATAAATCATTTATTACAGACAGAACTAATTACTATGTAGTACAAGCAGTAGATACGGCAAATAATATAAGCTCCTCATTTCCTGTAGCTGTTACTCTTATCGATAGCATCCCTCCTGGCAAACCTATTTTTATTAAGGGTAAAATAGATTCCACTGGTGTGGTAACCATAGATATAAAAAGAAACCCAGAAGCAGATTTAATGGGATATAGATTATATCGCGCGAATGGTGCCGAACATGAATTTTCGGCTATAAAAGAAGGCTTTTTATCCATAGATAGCTTAGAGCAAAAGGTTCAAACGATTTATAAGGACACGGTGACTCTAAAATCTTTAACCCCTTATATTTATTACCGAGCAGAAGCCTTGGATTTTAACCATAATACTTCAGAATTTTCAGAAATATTAAAAGTAAAAAGGCCTGATAAAATACCTCCTACTACGCCTGTTTTCAAAAAAGTAAAATCAACAGAAAATAACATTGAATTGCATTTTGTGTTAAGTAAAAGCATTGATGTAAAGGAGCAGGTTCTATATCGTAAAACCGATCTAAAAGCACCATGGGAACGATTCCAAATCTTGGAAAAAGATCAGTTATCTTACATTGATAAAGAAGTAAAAAAAGGAACTTTATACTATTATAGCTTGCGAGCCATTGACGATAGTGACAATGCCTCGGAATTTGCCGTTACTGTTCAGGGAAAAACCTTTGATACAGGAGTAAGACCAGCTGTTGAAAACTTAAGGGCCAACTCAAAAGAAGGAAAGGTGACGCTTAGCTGGAGTTATAAATATTTGGACAAGAACACCTATTTTGTTATTTATAAGAAGAATACAAAGGGGCAGCTCACACGGCATGGTAGAAGTATTGAACTAAGCTTCAATGAAAATGAGAAAAATCCCAGCACTTATGCCGTTAAAGTTTTCACCAATGATGGTGGGCAATCTAAGTTGAGCAAAGAGGTGAGTATCAAATAATCACGGAGAAACAAATAAACAGGGTTACTACCATCAGATAAGTTAAAAAACTTTTTATAAGGGGTGTCTAGCTATGCAAATTGCCAGTCTAAAACTACAATTTCCCAGAACTAAAGGATATGGACACCACAAATGACAAAAAGAGTTTTAGTACTCTAATACATAAACTCGCAAAAGAAGACAACAAATCCCTGAGCAGATGCTGGATGGAATAATGAATTGGCCTTCAACTAAATCGTAGCTATTTAGTTGAAGGCCTTCTATGTTATTTTCATAAAGTCATTACCTGACATTGAAAAGAAGTGAATAAGAGATTATTTTATGACAGAGAGCGTGATTTTTCCATGGAAAAGCAAGGAAACAAAAGAAGAAGGAGAATTAGGGGTTGTGATTAACTTTTTAGCAACTAAGGTAAAACCCTCAACAAAGTGGGCAGATTGCCAATATGTTCCTAGACAGCCATGTGTTCTGGATATGTAAAGGCTTTGTTATTGGAAAAGTCAATAAAACAATCCTATATAGACCTTAAAATTTACGAATAAGTGAGTATCTTTGACAGCGTGAAATGGGTATCCTTCATACTTGCCGTTTATATCCTGGTGCTAACCATAAGGCCTTGTTGCGAGGACAGCTGTAGCACCGACAAGAGCTCCTGTAATATAGAACTGGCAGACAACCATCATGAGGATAACCATCAAGATAACGATCACAAAAGTTCCTGTTCTCCATTTTATACCTGTGGGAACTGTGTAGGTTTTACTTTTCAGACAGTATTTTTTTCATTTACCTCACAAACTGTTTTGCTGTCTAACATAGTTTCAACCTACAATCGTACATTTCTTTCAGAGTTCCACATTGCTATTTGGCAACCCCCAAAAATTGGTTAATGTCTTGTGCCTATGGCACATGCTATTTCTTATCGGTACTAGGTACCACTGCATATTTCAATAACATTAACGAATTTCAACAGTAATGAAAAAAATCATCATGCTGAGTATTGCACTTGTCAATATAACAGCGGTATTCAGTCAGAATACACTTAATTCTATAATCAAAGACAGCGAAACAAAAGAAACTTTAATGGGCGCAACAGCTGTTGTGCAAGGAACCACCAATGGCGTAATTTCAGACATCAATGGAAAAATTGAATTGAAGAACATTCCGGACGGAGAACAAATAATCGTTTTTAGTTACATGGGGTATGAAACCCGAAAAGACACCTTCAGTTTTCCGCTTGTCTCTGCCGAACCAATTGTTATACTTCTTAACAGCAAAGGGGAACATTTGGAAGAGGTGGTAATTTCATCAACCCGTAGCAGTCGCACCATTGAAAACATCGCTACACGGGTAGAAACAATTGCCGGAGAGGAGCTAGAGGAAAAAGGCAATATGAAACCTGGAGATATTAGAATGCTGTTAAATGAAAGTACGGGTATTCAAACACAGCAAACATCAGCTACTAGCTATAATTCGTCTATTCGGATACAGGGTCTTGATGGAAAATACACGCAAATTTTACGAGACGGATTCCCCTTATATTCGGGTTTTTCCGGGGGGTTGAGTTTAATGCAAATTGCTCCATTGGACTTGCAACAGGTTGAGGTAATTAAAGGGGCATCTTCTACACTTTACGGGGGTGGGGCCATTTCGGGGCTTGTAAACCTTATATCCAAAATGCCGAAAGAAGAGCGTGAAATAAGTTTTGTTTTAAACGGGACATCCGCTTTGGGATTGGATGTAAGCGGGTATTATTCGCAAAAATTCGATAAAGTAGGAACCACCGTTTTTGCCTCCTACAATTTGGGTACTCCGTATGACCCTGCCGACATCGGTCTAACGGCGATTCCCAAATTTAATCGATACACCATAAACCCTAAATTCTATTTTTATCCCAATGACAAGACCACATTATACCTTGGTTTAAACAATACCGTAGAGGAGCGTATTGGCGGTGATATAGAATATATAGAGGGCAATGGTGACAGTGTAAACTCCTACTACGAAAAAAATAATACCGACCGTTTAAGTACGCAATTGGGTTTTGACCGTATTGTGGATGAAAATTCTAAATTCTCATTTAAAAATAGTGTGAGTTACTACGATAGAAATATTGAAATACCTGATTTTGAGTTTTCCGGCATTCAATTGGCTTCTTTTAGTGAAGCCAATTACAATCATATAGGTGAAAAAACCGAATGGATCGGGGGATTGAATTTATGGACGGACAAATTCACCCAAGGCAATGTAACTGAAGAAGAGGCCGTGGATTACAATTACACCACGCTTGGTGCTTTTGTTCAAAACACATGGAACATCACAGATAAATTTATTCTGGAATCGGGACTTAGGGGAGATTATCAGAACGAATACGGCTTTTTTCTTTTACCACGTATTTCCGGATTGTATAAATTTAACGAGAAATTCAGTATGCGAATCGGCGGAGGGCTTGGTTATAAATCACCAACTGTTTTTACGGAAGACGCCGAAAAAATTCAATTTGAAAATGTGTTGCCATTAGACGTTGCCAATACCAATGCGGAAGAATCCGTTGGTGGGAATCTTGACATTAATTATAAAACGGCCCTTTCAGATAAATCTATCTTTACCATCAATGCGTTATTCTTTTATACACAGGTCAATGATCCCTTGGTGCTTGCTTTCAATACCAATAACACTTTTGAGTTTCAGCAGCCCAATGGCTATATAGATACCAAAGGAGTTGAAACCAACACTAAAATAACCTACGGGGACCTTAAATTGTTCGTGGGATACACCTATGCAGATGTAAACGAACATTACAACGGTACATCCACAACCTACCCCCTAGTGGCGAAACACCGCTTAAACAATGTTTTGATGTATGAGGTTGAAGAGAAACTAAAAATGGGTCTGGAGGCTTATTATTTTAGTCCGCAAGAGCTAAATGATGGTGCCACGGGAAAACAGTATTGGCTGATGGGTTTTATGGTAGAAAAACTATGGGAAAATTTTTCGATTTTTATCAATTTTGAAAACCTTACAGACGTTAGGCAAACTAAGTTTGATACCATTTATACCGGCACTATCACCGATCCCACATTTAGGGATATTTACGCCCCCGTGGATGGTTTTGTAGTCAATGGTGGTATAAAGATTAAATTGTAGTAGATAGCAAAAAGAAGGGTGGCAATCAAGCATTACAATCGCTGCACAAGCCTATGATTTTTGAAAGTGTATTGCGAAAAACGGTCTTTTTAAAGGCCGTTTTTATTTTTTTTAAGCCGAAAACTTAAAAAATACGTAGTACAATAGCTAAGTTTTGGTATAGTAGGAAGGGCCATCATAAAGACCTTTTTTACTGTTTGGGGGTGATGCAATTCTAACGCTGCAATCATAAATTGCTGAATGTTGATTACCTTAGCGCTAAAGTATTTTTCATGGAAAAGAGCAAAATCAAAAATGTATTTGTAGAAGGTGCGATAAGCCCGGAGTTCATTGCCAATTCTATTGCAAAACATCAGTCCAAGACCACCATTGGTGCCCACGATATTTTTTTGGGACAGGTACGGGCAGATCTAATTGATGGGCAGGAAGTGGCCGCTATAGAATATACGGCCTATGAGGAAATGGCCAATTTAAAATTTCACGACATAAGGGAGGCTACTTTTGCTAAGTTTAACCTTAGCTGTATGCATATTTATCACAGTCTTGGGAAGGTGGGCCCCGGGGAGATATGTTTGTTCGTTTTTGTATCCTCGCCCCATAGAAAAGAGGTCTTTGAAGCCCTGCATCATGTGGTGGAGGAGATAAAGAGTCAGGTTCCTATTTTTGGAAAGGAAGTTTTTAAGGATGATTCCTATCAATGGAAAGTAAATAGATAAGGATGGTAGATATAACCCATAAAAAAATCACTTTGCGGACTGCCATAGCCCAGGCTATAGTGCAGGTAAGTTCTGCAGATACTATAGAGGCCATTAATAATAATACAGTGCCGAAAGGCGATGTTTTTGCCATGAGCAAGGCCGCAGGACTATTGGGGGTAAAAAAGACAGCAGACCTTTTGCCGGATTGCCACCCCTTGCCCATAGAATACACAGATATTTCCTATACTATTAATGGCAAGCGGATAATCGTAACTATTACCGTAAAGACCAATTATAAAACCGGTGTAGAAGTAGAAGCCATGCATGGTGCCAGTATAGTGGCCTTAAATATGTATGACATGTTGAAGCCCATTGACAAGGGTATTGAGATACAGAATATTAAGTTGTTGAAGAAAACGGGAGGGAAATCGGATATAGGAGCGGCCCAATAATTAACCTAATAATTAAATTTAACAAATTATTTCGAAAATCTGTCCATATCTTTGTAGCATGAAACTATTAAGGCATTTGCTTTTTTATAGTGTTTTGGTTGTTGTACTTTTTCTAAGTATAGGCAATGTTTCTTTGGCTAAGGCCGATGTTGCCCATGTAGCCAAACCGGATATAAATGGAGAAATTCAACAGGACCATCAATTAAATTATGATGTACAGTTCTCTGCTTATGAAATGCTTCTTGCTCAAGGTAATCATGAATTACCTGCTGTTAATGAGTTAAGACCTAATTTAAATTTAATTTATCCTAGTGGTGTAAGTAGCCTTTCCATACTCAATGAAAAGGTACTTATGTCCTTAAAAAAGGACGTCCACATTACTGCAAGTTTGGACGGACTTACCATGATTTACCCTTTTCATACCTTTTTATAATTATTCCATTTTTTAATTTAAAATTTCAAAATAACCAATTTTGGGAGGTTTTACGTGTCAAACATGTGCTACGGAAAGCCATACATTATTAATTAAAGAATAATTTAAAAAATATATAAAATGAATTTATCAATGTTGTTGGTATCTGTACTGCTGGTGCTTTTTACCATAGTACCTTTTGTAATCCTTAATAAATCAGGAAAAGGAGACTTGAAAGTAATGAACAAAGAAATTAAAAATTTAGTGCTGCAGGCAAAACTAAAATTCGATTTGAAAGAAAGCTGGGGCAATTCTTTTATAGGTCTGGATGCAACTAATAAGACACTAATCTTCACCAAAGTGTTCGACGGTGTAGTATCTGTAGACAATATAGACCTTAATGAGGTCTTGAATGTCAAGGTTATTAAAAAAACACATCTGGTAAAGTCGAATAATAAAAAGGAATCCGTCTTGGAAAGAATGGACTTGGAAATTAGTTTTTTAGATGACCATAGGGAGCCTAAAGTTCTTAATTTTTACGATATAGAGAGTGTTTATATCGAGGATTATGAGCTAAGGCGAGCCGAAAAATGGAATGCGGCCATCAACGGGGCTGTTGCAACATCTTTAAAAAATGCTAGAGTGGCATAATTAATAAATCTCAAAAACAAAGACTATAGGAATAGCCAAGGTGTTAGGAAAAGCAATTTTTTCTTAAATTCTTGGCTATTTTTATTTTTTAGCAAAATGGGATAAATAAACTAAGAACCGTTATTTAGTCTCCCTTTTGGACCATATTTCATTTAAAGGGTCGCCCTTGCTACTTTTACCCGTATGGTGCCAATCGTTACCGTTCAGGTCATAATTGAAGGTCAATTTTGCCCCGACACGGGAATTGTCCCTGGAAAAGTAGCCTATATTTTCTGTGTATTTCCCATTTGTGGCGTCATAAGTGCCTCCCCCAGTGCCAGAAAATTCAAAGGTTTCAGTGTTATAGGCAATCCATTGGAAATGTCCGTTCAATAGATATTTCATAGTCTTTCTTGGCCTGGAAGAATCCCTTCTCTGCTCCCCCTGGTCCGTTACCCGGCCCGTCATGAGCCATTTGCCATCTAGTTCCTGGGTTTCCCGGCTTGTTGGTTTAAAGGTCATTGGTGTGTCTCCCTCGAGAATCAAGTTTCCTTTTTTTAACTTATAGGGTACATTTATACGGGTAATTTTATCTTTCTTATGGTTGGAATTAAATTCAAGATCAACCATTAGGGTATTGTCCGAGGTGGTGTAGTAGCCTCCCATCGTTTTTATAAATTCTGCGGGGGATTCTTTATAGATGGTATGCACATAATAATCCGCGTCCAATTTCAACTCGTGATGAAGGGTTCCATCCTTGCTTTTTTCCTCAAAATGATAGACGTTGGCCGGAATTTGCGCCCTAATCTTATCAAAAAAAGTTAAGAAGAGAACAAGGCCTATAAAAACACTAAATTTATTAAGCTTCATAGACATGTGGTTTTTGCTTAAAAATAGTCAAGAAAAGGTTAAAAGTCAATGGTTTAAGTTTAATTTTTAGTTAATTTTTTGCTTTTGATAAAATTCACTTTCTACTTCGGCGTAAAAATTTTTAAAACGCTTGTTTTTTCATTTTTTTTGTTTTCATTTGTTACATCAATTTAGCCTTAAATTTTATCTTGATATTAGCATCTAGTTGAGTACAATGAACCATATTTACAAATTTGGGTTTCTGGCAACAGAAAGATTCAGACCACTGAAATTTAAAGGTATAGGTAGCCATAATTTACTTGGTGTACCAAATTTTTCTACTATTATATGTAGTCAGCACGACTATTTTTTTACGCCGACCACTGAAAAGCAGATAATTGTTTAGGGATTTAGTTATAATTCCTAATATTTTTTGCATTTGGCCATGCTATTTACTTATTTACAATTCATATATTTAATTAAATGAACACGAAGTATATTAATCTTATAGATCAAACATATTATTTTCCACAGGAGGAGTTTTCGTTGGAAGACGAAAACTTGAAATTTCATGGGATTCCATTGATGGATTTGGTAAAGGAATATGGTAGTCCTTTGAAATTCACTTATTTGCCAAAAATTTCTGAAAATATCAACAGGGCAAAAGGGTGGTTTAAGATAGCCATGGAAAAGAATAACTATAAAGGCAAATACCATTATTGCTATTGCACCAAAAGCTCCCATTTTAAACCGGTTTTGAACGAGGCCTTAAAGAATGATATTCATATAGAAACGTCTTCAGCCTTCGATATAAACATAGTTGAAAAATTAAAGGAAAAGGGTAAGATCAAGGACAACACCTATATCATATGTAACGGGTTTAAAAGGGATCAATATATTTCCAATATAGCTAATCTTATAAACGGGGGACACCAGAATTGTATTCCTATTATTGATAATTACGAGGAAATAGACCTTTTGTCCGATGTTATTAACGATACGTTTAAAGTTGGAATCAGAATTGCATCCGAAGAGGAGCCAAAGTTCGAATTTTATACCTCGCGACTGGGAATCGGATACAAAAATATCGTACCTTTTTATGAGAATCAGATTAAGGACAATGACAAGGTGGAGTTAAAAATGCTGCACTTTTTCATTAATACCGGTATTCGGGACAATGCCTATTATTGGAACGAATTGGTAAAATGTCTAAAGGTGTACGTTAGGCTTAAAAAAATATGTCCTTCATTGGACAGCCTTAATATTGGCGGGGGATTCCCAATAAAAAATTCTTTGGCTTTTGATTACGATTATCAATACATGATAGACGAGATTATAAATCAAATAAATATTGCCTGTCAGGAAGCGGACGTTCCCGTTCCCAATATTTTTACCGAATTTGGAAGTTTTACAGTAGGTGAAAGTGGTGGTGCCATATATGAAATACTGTATCAAAAGCAGCAGAACGACCGTGAAAAGTGGAATATGATCGACTCCTCCTTTATTACCACATTGCCGGATACTTGGGCCATTAATAAACGCTTTATCATGCTGGCCATTAACCGTTGGCAGGATGAATACGAACGGGTTTTGTTGGGCGGACTTACCTGCGATAGCGATGATTATTACAATAGTGAACAGAACATGAACGCCATTTACTTGCCTAAATATAGGAAGGATAAACCACTGTATATTGGGTTTTTCAATACGGGCGCGTATCAGGAAACTATTGGAGGATATGGCGGTTTGCAACATTGCCTAATACCTCATCCAAAACATATTTTAATAGATAAGGACGAAAACGGAACTATAACCACCAAATTATTTAGTGAACAACAAAAGGCAGAGGACCTGCTTAAAATTTTGGGATATGAAATGAAACTTAACGGTGAGGCTGAAGTTACTGAAAGCGTTGAGAAGCAAATAAAATCTGACCTTTAAAAATCAATAAACTTTAAATAAATGAACACAAATAACAATTACGCTGGCATACCAGACGAGTTTGCGCAATTGGAAAAGGCAAAGGTAGTTTTGATACCCGTGCCTTATGATGGAACCAGTACTTGGGGAAAAGGGGCGGACAAAGGGCCAAAGGCTTTTTTGGAAGCATCGGAAAATATGGAATGGTATGATATTGAGACCGATACGGAAGTCTATCAACAGGGGGTGTATTTGGCCGACTCCATAGAGGAGGACAGTTCTCCTGAGGCTATGGTGAATGCCGTTCACAAGGCTACAAAGAAGTATATTAAAAGGAATAAGTTTGTTACTGTTTTTGGAGGTGAACACTCTATTTCTATTGGTACCATTAGGGCTTTTAATGAGTGTTTTGACAACCTTACCGTATTGCATATAGATGCACATGCGGATCTTAGAAAGTCTTACGATGGCAGTAAGTTTAATCACGCCTGTGCCGTTCATGAGGCAAGTCAGACCACCAACCTTATTCAAGTGGGGATACGCAGTATGGATGCTATTGAAAAAACCTTTATGGATGAAGAAAAAATATTCTTTGCACATGACATGGTGAATGATGAGTATTGGACAGATAAGGTTGTAGAACTAATGACAGACAATGTCTTTATAACGCTGGACCTGGATGTATTGGATCCGTCCATAATGCCATCTACCGGTACGCCGGAACCAGGAGGCTTATTTTACTATGAGATCCTGGAGTTTCTAAAACAGGTTTTTCAGGATAAAAATGTTGTAGGATTCGATATTGTGGAACTTTGTCCAAATAAAATGGATAAATCTTCGGATTTCCTGGCAGCCAAACTGTATTATAAAATGCTAAGCTATAAGTTTATGGGTGAGGCTGTAGAGGACGAATACGACAACACGTATGACGTTCATTCCAAAGTGGGAGGCAATAACAATTCAAAATTCGACGATGACGAAGACTAAAGGAGAAATCTCCAAATTTATTGAGAAGTATTATCTACATTTTAATGCGGCCGCTTTGGTGGATGCCGCCAAGGGTTATGAAGCTCAACTGGAGCAGGGTTCCAAAATGCTGGTCTCTTTGGCAGGTGCCATGAGTACCGCTGAACTGGGAAAGATATTTGCCGAGGTTATTCGCCAGGACAAGGTGCATATCATATCCTGTACAGGCGCCAATTTGGAAGAGGATATCATGAACCTGGTAGCCCATTCCCATTATAAGCGAGTGCCCAATTACCGAGATCTAACGCCACAGGATGAGTGGGACTTGTTGGAAAAGGGTTTGAATAGGGTAACGGATACCTGTATTCCGGAGCACGAGGCCTTCCGAAGATTGCAAGAGCATATCTTTAAGATCTGGAAAGATGCCGATGATGCCGGAGAAAGATATTTGCCTCATGAGCTTATGTACAAATTGTTGCTTTCAGGTGTTTTGGAGGAGTATTATGAAATAGACTTGAAGGATTCGTGGATGTATGCCGCTGCAGAGAAAAACTTACCTATTGTTTGCCCAGGATGGGAAGACAGTACCATGGGGAATATCTTTGCCTCTTATGTGGTAAAAGGGGAGCTAAAGGCTACAACCATGAAGTCTGGCATAGAATATATGACCTTTCTGGCCGATTGGTATACTGCCAATTCTGAAAAAGGGATTGGATTTTTTCAGATAGGTGGTGGTATTGCTGGTGATTTCCCAATTTGTGTTGTACCTATGCTGTATCAAGATCTTGAAAGGACAGATACTCCTTTTTGGAGTTATTTCTGTCAAATTAGTGACTCTACCACAAGTTATGGGTCCTATTCTGGAGCAGTGCCTAACGAGAAAATTACTTGGGGAAAATTAGATATCAATACCCCGAAATTTATTATTGAAAGTGATGCAACCATTGTTGCGCCCTTAATTTTTGCGTACCTATTAGAAATGTAATTTATGGACAATTTAAAACGAGTAATAGTCGACTTTAAAAAACTTACGCCCGAAGTCTTAAAGCTTTTGGTGGAGAAGTATCCTGATGGGTACGACGATCTTAATATCATCTCCTTTAAGAATGCACAAGGAGAGCGTATAGAGGCAGTTGAGGTGACTACGGAGGACACCAAGTATCTGGTCAAAATAAGCGCCAAGTTAGAAAAGACTATGGCCAATTATGATGAGGATGATTATGAGGATTTTGAGGATGATGATCCAGATGCCATTCCAGATGTGGATATGGAAGGAGTAGAGCAGGACGATGACGATGATTAATATAAATGAATAAGGCTATTGTAGTTCAGATAGCATCTAAATTTATATTAGACAATGTCCGACGGAATTTTCCCTGGAAATTACGTTGTTATCGGTCAGTGACGGGGCTATTTGAAAAACGGCGAAAACTATTCCTTTACAACCTTCAATACGCTCTGGTGTTTTTTATAATCATTGGGAGAATAATAGAAGAGAATATTTTTTACGCATTATCCTTGCTTGCCAAGGAGAACTGCTCTTCCCAGCTTACAGAACATTCAAGTAGAAATAATCGAAGGCCACTAGCGGATGGCCTTCGATAAAGTAACCTAGCCTGGTTTTGACTCCGAGTGTATGGCATTTGCCATGTTTAATACCTTCCAATGGCTTGCATCTGACCTATATTTTTAAATGAGGAAACTACCATTGGAGGAAACCTACGAGCATAAGCCGTATTTGGAAAAGAAGAAAAAGCTAAATATTTAAGGAATTAGGGACAAGCAGCTTAAAGGGTAGGTCTGGAATATTAAAAATCATTTCCCTAAGACCGGTATATTTTTTTTGATGAGCCAAGAAGTACTTGGAGCATAAGAAATGGAATAGGTCAAACCTAGAACTTAAACAAACCTGTGATATTTAATTTGGCGCTCATCATTCGTGAACTATAAGAGACCATAAAGGACAATCTGGGTCGAAAAGAGATCTCTGGAACTATAGCGAAAATTGCGGATTGTAATGGGTCATTATAATCTTGGTCTTGGTTGAGGTTTTGGAACTTTATTGTGTTTAGGTTGTTAAGGCAATTTGCAATTGATCTTTTTACTACCTTAGATAAACTTACAACGCTTTTAAGGCCTTTTGAAATGAGTCATTATAAGCCTTGAAATTAATCGAGATATTTTAATGGCGAATTGCATCTGACTTATTATTAATAACTAAATATAAACAGATGAAAAATGCACCTTTCCATATGTCATTACCCTGCTTAAGTATTAGCAAAACAAAAGACTTTTATGTAGACGTCATTGGAGCTGAATTGGGAAGACACTCTTCCCGATGGCTGGATATTAATTTGTTTGGAAACCAGATTACCTTTACAAAAGCTGGTAATTTTAATTTTACCTTTAAGACCTATAAATTTGAAGATACGGTTTTGCCTTCTTTTCACTTTGGTGTTGTTGTGGATAAAGCTCCTTGGAATAAATTGCATGCCCAATTGACGAAGTCGGAATATGAATTAACCACCGAGGTCGTATTTTTAAAGAATAAGATAGGGGAGCATAGGTCCTTTTTTATACAAGATCCCAATGGGCATATGTTGGAATTTAAATGTTTCAAAAGGCAAAAGGAGATGTTTTTATCGTAAAGTTCGGGTACAGTTCCCGATCGCCCATAAACAGTAATAAATTATTAATAGATTATTCTTGATTCCATGGGGTCAAGTGTTTTATTTTACATTTAATTAAAAACGAAACTACAAAGAGAAATGAAGTATAATGACCTGGATATTATTGGGAGTGAAGAATGGTGCGTATTTGAAGATTTGGAGATCCCCGCCATCAAAGCTAGGGTAGATTCCGGGGCAAAGACCTCTTCCATACAGGCAAATAATATAAAAGTTTATAATAAAGGCGCCCACGAATGGGTAAAGTTCGAGGTGAATCCCTTGCAGGACAACAGGGGTATAAATATAGACTGTAAGGCTCGTCTGGTAGACCGTAGAACGGTAAAGAGTTCTTCTGGGATATCCGAGGAGCGCTTCGTCATTAAAACGCCGGTACGCGTGGGGAATTTAACTTTTGAAATAGAACTCACCTTGGCCAATAGGGATACCATGGAATACCGCATGCTTTTAGGCAGGGAGGCCTTAAATGAACGATTTGTAGTAAACCCTTCGGTAAGTTTCAATATGGGAGAGTTTTCAACAACAGAAATAGGGCAGAGATATGCTTCCCATATGAAGGAAAAGACAGGGCTTAAAATTGCCTTGTTGGCCAGTAATCCATTACTGTACAGCAATAAACGAATAATGGAGGCCGGTGAGGCTTTGGGCCATGATATGGTGTTTCTAAATGTGGAGCACGCTTATATGAAGTTGGATGCCAATTCTCCTGAAATCAGATATAGGGGAGGAAACATATTAAATGAGTTCGATGCCATTATTCCCCGAATAAAGCCGGCGGTTACCTTTTACGGTTGCGCCTTAATCAGGCAGTTCGATAATCTTGGGGTGTACTGTTTAAATTCGGCCGAAGCCATAACCCAGTCCAGGGATAAATTATTTGCATCCCAACTATTTTCCAAAAACGATATACATATTCCCATAACGGGCTTTGCCAAATCCCCAATGGATACCAAGGATCTTATTAGGATGGTAAACGGGGCGCCATTGATTATAAAATTACTGGAAAGTACCCAAGGTAAAGGGGTGGTTTTGGCAGAAACAAATAAGGCTGCCGAAAGTGTTATAAATGCCTTTAAAAGCGTGCAGACCAATATCTTGGTTCAGGAGTTCATAAAAGAGGCGAACGGCCAGGATATACGCTGTTTTGTAGTGAATGGAAAAGTAGTGGCTTCCATGCAACGACAAGCCGAAAAAGGGGAATTCCGTGCCAACCTACATCAAGGGGGGAAAGCATCTGTCATTAAAATTACTTCCGAGGAAAGAAAGTTGGCCGTAAAGGCAGCCAAAGTTCTTAACCTGGCCGTTGCCGGAGTGGATATTATCCGTTCCAACAAAGGCCCATTGCTTCTTGAAGTAAATTCTTCTCCTGGATTGGAAGGAATTGAAAATGCGACCGGGAAGGATATTGCCAATATCATGATTCGGGCTATAGAAAGTAAAATTAAATTTAGAATCTAAAAACTAATTGTAGGCAAGAAAATAGGGCGTTGGTAAAGCCATGGCAATGATTTGCTCTCCATGTTCAGGGCCCTTAATTTTGGACTATCAGCGAATTTATTATGGGTAAATTCCTTGTAACTTCCATAGATTTCCGTTTGGGATAAAGGTGTCTTGCTCCTATTGGTCTAGTTGCCTTGTGTTTAGAGTTTGTTTTGCTATAAAAACTAGTTAAATAATATTCCAATTGAAGTTGACCTTTACTAAAATTTGTACCTTCGCCCTATGGGAAAAATAGTGTTTTTCGGCATTTTGTTAATATTGGTGGTAGCCTGTAAACAGGGGGAAACTACAGAGCTTCCCCAAGAAGGGGAGGAGGTTTTCTTCAATGTTGACTCATTGCCCAAACCAAATGAAATTAATACAGAGGCTTTAACCGTTTTAAAGGAATGGCAAGAGTTCAAGGGTTTGGAAACTACCTTTGAATCACTTTACCGGGTTGCCAATAGGGAAGATTTGGTATTGGTTATTGAGGATTTGATCGAAAAGCAAAAAATACTGGAAGGATCTTCCTATCCGGCAACATTTGATAAGGCGCAAATTAAAAGTAGGCAGAAGGCCTTTAAAACATATATCCTTAAAACAAGGGGAAGCCTTGAGTACAGGGCAGGTACCAAGGAATCTACTATAGAAATGATCGATGCTTACAATGCCTTTAGAAATCAGTTCAGCGTCATTGTAAACAGTAAATTGGATACTATTCTTATATTAAGTGAGTAGGTTGGTCAGATTAATATTGGTTTTTATCTTATCCTTACAACTAGAGTCCGTGCAGTAGGGTATAGAATGTAAAAGTACAATCGTCTTTATACAGTACAGAGGGCGGAGAAGAATACGGATTTTGTTCGCTCCTACTAAAATAAAATAAAAAACCACTGCTTAACAGTGGTTTTTTTTGATGGAGGTCCATAATGGGGAACCTTAAAATTGATTCCTGTAATATCTGGATTATTGTTTAGGCTCTTCAGTTTCTTGTTTATCCTTTCTGGATTGTAAGGCCTGTCGGCTGAGGCTTGCTAAATTGAAATTGGGATCTATCTTTAAAGCTTCGTCAATGGTAGCCAAGGCACCATCTATATCGCTTTGGTCTTTGTTAAATTCAACCAGTGCTTTTAAATGAATAAAGGCGGCTTTTAGTGAAGCCTCGTATGGTTGTTGCCTTTCATAGAATGCATATTTCATATCCTCCTTGGCGTTGGCAATACCAAATTCAATATTTACAGCTGCCCCATCATTGTCACCTGTCTGAATTTTTAGATCAGCCAATTCGTATGCTAAATAAGGGTTTGCCCCCCTTTTGTAAAGAATTTCAAATTGCTCCAAAGCTCTTTTCGGTTGGTTCAAAGCTTTTAATGAAATAGCTTTTACCTGTACCGCCAAATCGGAATCGGATTCATTTTTTTCAATTCCAATGGTATTGAGAGCTTGCAAATGTTGATTGTCCGTAGTGTAAATGTACGCCAAGGTATCATTGCGTTCTTTGCTAGGGGCAAGTATGTTTAGATGGGTTATGGCGTTGATTACCCCATTTACATCACCCTGTTGTCTCATTTGGTCATAGAAGACCTCATAATGTTTAAGTAAATCACTTTTAGACTGTGCATTGGCCGCAAATCCTACGATAAAAAGTAGGATTAAAACTATTTTCTTCATTATTCTTTTTTTATGGTGTGCCAAAACTAGTAAATTATTTCTATCCTTTTGTTAAGGAAATCCTCAAACCTTTGATAGGCAACAAAAAAGGATGCCAAACGGCATCCTTTTTAATGGTATGGTATGGTCTTTTTTAGACAATGCTAAGATTGGTATTCCTTTTTTCATAGGACCTAAGGAGTCTGGCGTAAAATGCAATACTAACGTTGTCCTTGTCCAAGCTAGAGCTTAAAAACTCCTTTAAATTCTTGAAAAGTAAATTAGCCCTTAAAGTGGGTAGGGAAGAATTCACTTTTTCAGGATCATAACAGCTGTCATCCATTACAATGTCCATAACTATTCTCTTCCTATGGTAATCAATGGATACATCAGCAGCATTATAATGTTTTTTCAATATTGCAATATGCAGATTTTGAAATTTTTTGGACATTTTGCTTTGGGAGCAACTTTTGGAAATTAAATTTTCTATTTCGTATAGTACTCTACTTTTTAGACCTGAATTTTCCATAATAACTGAATTTATTCGTTTCCTTAAAGGTACGGACTAATCGATAAAAGGGTAATAATCAGGGATGTAATTTAACTAATTGCGGCATTGTTTGTTGGGAAAGTGCAGAAAAGTGTGGTGAATTAACTTAAAATTGAAGTGTTGAATCGATACATTTTAACATCTAAAGACCTGCTTTCAATGGTTTTATTTCCGGATTCATCTAAATTCTTGGAATATATGGGCGGTAAAAGGCCTCTTTTTAATGCCTCGGAAGTATAATACGCTTCTTTTTTGGGGTGGTGGGGATATACCCCGTTAACTACTTTATTTGTGGAATTTCCTCTTATTACGGTCTTTATAATCCCAATACAATCATTGAGATGAATTAGGTTTACCGGGTCATTGCCATTGGTAAGATCGGTTTTTCCGGCAAGATATGTTATAGGGTGTCTTTTAGGACCAATTAGGCCTCCAAACCGTATAATACTGGTGTTTAGGTGGGCATCCCTCAAAAAAACATGCTCCGAAGCTAGAAGTTGTCTTCCGGATTCAGTGTTTGGCTCGGTAGGTGAGTCTTCGGTGACCAATCCGCCAATGTTGCCATATACAGAGGTGCTGCTGATAAAAATAATTCTCCTTAAGGATGAGTGTTTTATTTCATGATGTAAATGAAGCATCCTTTTTATATAGCTTTCTTTGGGAGCTGAACGTAGGTTTGGTGGAACATTGATAATCAACAGTTCTAATTTTTTCAAAAACTGTTTAATATTACCTTCAATTCCATGCGCTGCCAAAGTAATGGTGAATGGGATAATTTTGGCTTTCTCCAAGGTAGCTATTTTGGAATCGGAGGTGGTAGTTCCATAAACGAAATGGCTATCCGCAATTAAGGCCTTGGCCAAGGGCAGGCCGAGCCAACCGCAACCTAGGATACCTATTCTCTTGTTCAAAATTTTATTTTTTTGGTTACCAAAATGGCATCGTTTAAAATAAAGGGCATGGGTATATTGTCTTTTGGCCTAGGAGGAACGGTGAAGAGGGGGTTGCTTAAGAGGTCGTTGGAGGCTTCATATAATGTCAGTTCCAATAAACTTTCCTTGGGAATGGTAATCTGGATTTCGGTATAATCGTTATTGCTGATATAATGGGTAACCAATTTGCTGTCTTTTCTATTTTTAAGATAGTGTGGGGTCAGAGCAATAGTATTTATATTGGCTTCCAGTATTTCGACCTCATTGGTGAATATGTCCAAACGATTGACATTGCGCTGGGGGGTAATACAAATTTCCAACCTTCGGGTATTCCCTACAATACTATCCATAGTAGTTTCGATTTTTGGGGCAAGGATATTTTTTAGCGGAGCCGCTGATCTGTAACTAAATCCAGTTCCATATTTGCTGCTTATCGTTAAATCATTTTTAATAGGGCTTTCTTGATGCTGGTCTACGTATTGTGATGTCCAATCAGACAATACATTGTCATAGGTAGCCCATTGGGCGGTATTGTTGTCTTTATCGAGTATATATACCAAACTTGTGGGTTTGGCATTGTCTATATTGAAATCGGAAGTAAGGTGGGCAGAAAAAAGAAACCCGAAACAGAGTAATAGAAACAAAGATGCCAAGCGCTTCTTGTTTTTTATAGGGCTAATAATGGGTACTAAAAGGAAAAAGGTCAATGAGGTTAAAAGGGTAGTGGTAACCATCATTTTTAGACCAAGGCCCACAGGGAACATTTTGATTAGAGGAGCATATATCCAAATTGCAGGTAAAGCCAAAACCAGCATTAAATAAGGGCTGGGCGATTTTTGATGGGTCGTTATAAGCAAGGAGGCAAGCAATGCAAAAACCGGGATAATAAAAAAACTGGCCCCTTTTAAATAAATGGCAATTAGGGAGCAGAGTATAAGCCAAAAAACAAGAGGGGCAATTAAAAGATTCCGGGTTTTTATGGTACTAAACTTATGGTAGGCCCAAAAAGAGACGGCTATCGAAAACAGGATGAATGCCGCTATATAGGCGTATCCGTTATAGGTGAAGCCATGAAGAATATCCAGGTATTGCGGGTAGATGGTTTTTAGGACCGACCAGCCAAAATAGCCTACAATTCCATTTATGGACAAGGTCAATAGGAGGGGAATAAAACCCTTTCCGATTTCCTTGAGGGTTAAAGAGCTGTTTTTTAATCCCAGAATGAGAAAGGTAAAAAATAAAACAATGGCTAGGATCAGCATCGGAATTATCCAATCGAAGGGATAGGCTAGCAGTTTAAAAAAAGGAATATTGAAATAAACGTAATCATTTAAACTCTTGAGGTTAGTAAGGTCGGTAATGCTAAAATGTTGAAGCAAAGGCATTAGATAACTTCCTTGGTGGGCAAGGGTATTTCTGTCCAACCGATCATAATTATCACGCACGGTATGGTAATCATAATGATCGTCAATAAAGGCGAAATTGAAACCCTCTATATCCATATCCTCCCTAAACACGGTTAGGTCCGTATCATTGGGTAGCATTTTGTAAATACTATAGACCAGTGAATTGGCTACTGGATAATCTGGGTCTGCTTTTATAAACTCTTTAATTAAGTTGCTGTTTCCGCGATTGGTTTCCAAAAGCATATAAGAAGGCCCGCCGCTTCCTCTAGCTTCAAAATTTAAAACCAATCCCACTTCTTTCGCCCATGGGTGTTTGTTTACAAAAAGGTCGGCCCCGTTCAATCCCAGTTCCTCGGCATCGGAAAGTAGAATGATAATGTCATTTTTGGGGGTAGTATTGTTTTTTAAGAAAGCCCGTAGTCCTTCCAAAATGGTAGCCACGCCACTAGCGGCATCGCTGGCGCCCAAAGAGGAATGGGGGCTGCTATCGTAATGGGAAAGTAAAAGAAGCGCTTTTCCGTTCTCTTGGCCTTTGATCCTGGCCAAAATATTGGTGGCACTACTAAAATTTCCCCAATCCCCTGCCGTATATCCCTGTTGGGTGGTTGTTTCCAATCCCAGCTTATTTAACTCGGTGATAATATACTCCCTGACCTCGGAATGGGCTGCAAAACCAACTCCATGTGGTTTTTGCGACATGTTTTTTACATGGACAAGTGCCCTATCTGTTGAAAACGAAGTTTCAGCTATTGTCTCATCCGGAGTGTAGCTAGGCATGGAGGACTCAAAACTATAATAAATGGCAAGCAGAAGAAGTAGGAGGGTGATGACGGAAGAAAATTGCTTCATAGAGTATGATGAAAACTTAAAAATAAGAAATTATCCTTGTATTACCTTAAGGGGTATGGTTTTAGCTGGAATTTGGAGCGGTGCTTTTGACTTGGTATTAGAGAATAAGCAATAAATTAAGTAAAATAATATTAATTTAATCGATTAAATCTTAATTAGTTGTGTTGGTGTTTAAAAAATGCTATCTTTCAAATTAACCTAAAAATAAACAGTATGGGAATAAAAAGTTTTCAGGGAGTTCGCAAGGTCATAAAAAAAGAATTTGATGCTCCCATATTAGTTGAGGACTATATGACCAAAAAATTGATCACCTTTAGTCCTGACCAATCTATATTAACCGTTATGGAACATTTGGCAAAGTACCATATTTCTGGGGGGCCTGTATTGGATAACAACGGTTTTTTGGTGGGAATAATCTCAGAGGCGGATTGTATGAAACAGATTTCGGAAAGCCGTTATTTTAATCAACCCATATTGGATAAAAGTGTTGAGCGATTTATGTCTAGGGAGGTAGAGACTATACCCCACGACATGACCATATTTGATGCGGCCTGTATTTTTGACAAGCACAATAGAAGAAGACTGCCGGTTATGAAAAACGGGATACTGGTGGGGCAAATAAGCCGCAAGGATATTGTAATCGCCGCCCTTAAATTGAGTGGTCATAACTGGAAATAAAGAGTTGTTTTATTTTTCTAAAGTTCTGCTGACTAGCAGAGCATTAATTCCAACCATTATACGAAACAAAGGGCCACATCCTTCCTATTTGGTAAGGGAGTGCTGTAGACATTCCATGTGCTTTAGTGATTAGGTGTTATTCCCGTTTCACAATCATATAGTAATCATTGTCCAAAGGAAGATATCCCAAGTCGTAAACAAAATAGTAGGTGGTCCCTTTTTTGGTCGTATATAAGTTGGTAATGTATTCAAAATCGAAACCCTTGTCCATTAATCTGGTCTTGGTAGTTTTGGTTTTGCCTTCTGTTAGGGGGTAGCTGTCCAAGATTCTGTAATTTTTGCGCAAGCGGTTGTTTATATTCCTGACCAGATTTTTACTGTCTTTGTTCAATTTGTTATTGTGGGCATTCCTGCAGTAATCCGAACAGAATTTTTTATCTGCCCTGCCTAAAATTTTATCTCCACATTCCAAACATTTTTTTTCCATTTTTTAAGTCATTTGTTTTGGTCAATAAGTTTCAATCGCTGTACTGTGGCTCCCTTATGTAATAAAGTGACAGGAGAAAGTACGGCATTGGCCCCAATTTCGGCATTGTCTCCTACCAAGGATCCGAATTTGCTAACCCCGGTGTTAACGCTCTTGCCTTTCATGAAGGCTCAAAATGGTTTTATCGTTTCTTTCATTAAAATGGTGGGCAATATGTGAGTCTGCCCCAAAAAATACCCCCCGGCGTATATAGGCGTGACTACCTACAAAATATTTTTCTGAAATAGTGAGAGGACCTTTAAGAAGGGCACCTTGCTCTATAATGGCTGTTTTATGGATGGCAATATCACTATGATTGTAATAGTCACCTGTATTACGTATATGGATTATTGGGTAAAGTAGGGTTAAAATGGACTGGGTAATTTTCCATGGTTGTTCTCCCTTTAGTTTTGTGAAATGGGTATAATGACCGGATATATAATCAATTATAGCTATCATTTTTGGTAGAGCTCTATGGGTAGATTGTCCGGGTCAAAAATAAAAGTGAACCTTTTTTGAGTAAACTCGTCAGTACGAATAGGTTCTGCCTCAATCCCCTTCGCGCCCAATTGCAATAGGTTGGTCTCCAAATCGCCCACTTCAAAGGCTAAGTGTCTTAGACCCGTCGCTTCGGGCCTGGAGGGTCTAGAGGGTGGTTTGGGAAATGAAAAGAGTTCAATAATGTATTCGCCGTTTAATGCCAGATCCAGCTTGTAGGAGTCCCTTTCTTCCCTATAAATTTCCTGTATAGGTTCAAGTCCCAAATCCTCCACATAAAATTTTTTGGACTTCTTGTAGTCGGAGCAGATGATGGCAATATGATGTACTTTGTTTAAAGTCATTGCTTGTAGTTGGAGCGTGTTTTACGACCAATAAGGTACAAATTATCCGATTACAAACGATTAATTATTTGTTCTGGTTTATAGTATTTTGATGTCGTATTTCTTTAATAGGCCCAAGGCGCCTTCTTTGGAGAATTTGGCCTTGTAAATTCTATTCTTTTCAGGATCTAGGCTATAGTTGAGGGCCGTCCTGAAGTCGGCTTTTTCCAAGTTGGAATTTTCAAAGTGGGCACCTTCAAGGTCACAGGAATCAAAAATGCTCTCGGTCAACTCAGTTTCTGTAAGATCGACCGAAATCATTTTACAATTATGAAATTTGGTATTCTTGAGTCTGAGGTTATAAAAAGAGGATAGATTTAAGGTGCAATCATAAAAATCGAAGGACAGTAGAAAATCATTACAGTGATCAAAACGTATCCCTAATAGTTTATTTCCTTTAAAAACGATTTCTTTAAAGGTGGTGTTTTTTAGGTTTACATTGCTTAAATCACAATCGGTAAAAATACATTCCATAAAAACGATGTTGGATATATCCGAGTTGGAAAAGGAGCAAGAGTCGAAAATACAATTCTCGTATTCGCCTTTTGGCAGGTGTTTAATGGAATAATCGATTCCTTTAAAGACTTGGTCTGTAATAAATGGATCGTTCATGGTGTTATTCGAGTTGTGGACCATTCAATAATCATTATTGGAATAGAGGACCAAAGGAATGAATTATTATGGAATAAGAAAGGTATGTTGATTGACATATGGAGGTCTTGAACCGGTTAAGCTATGAAGTTATACGAAATAAACAACTGCAACAACAGTGCTATGATTGCGGGTAGGGCTTGGACCACAAATATTTTTTTACTTGCTGTAAGCGCTCCGTAAATGCCCGCAATGGCTACACAGCACAAAAAGAAGATGGCGATGTTGGAGTTCCAAGCTGGGTCTTCGATAAAAAAGGACCATATAAGGCCTGCGGCTAAAAAGCCATTGTAGAGCCCTTGGTTGGCGGCCAGCCCTTTGGTGGGCTTAAATAACTGTTCTGGTAATGCTTCTTTAAAGGTTTTTTTGCCCAAGGTTTCCCAGGCAAACATTTCCATATATAAAATATACAGGTGTTCCAGGGCTATGATCCCTATCAGGATATTTAAAAATGTTTCCATGTTTTGATTTTTGAAAGGATTATTTAGGCCTAATATAAGGGATTCGATTGGTTTATGGTGCTGGCAATTATTGAATTGTAGGCAGGTTTATAGAGCTAGTAGGGCATCTATATATAATTGTAAACGACTACAAACGGTTACAAACGAAAATAAATATTTTCTAACCGAATAACATCGGGAGGCGGTCCTAAGTTTGTTCCATCAATAATCATTAACTGTTTAACCATTCCCGAAGTGGATTCGGGATTTAAAAATTAGGTATTATGAACGCACTTAGAAACAGAGTACAGTTGATTGGAAACTTGGGTAACGATCCAGAAATTATTAACCTAGACGGAGGTAGCAAATTGGCCAAATTCGCCGTTGCTACCAACGAGACCTACAAAAACGCCAAAGGAGAAAAAGTCACCGATACCCAATGGCACAATGTGGTGGCTTGGGGCAAGACTGCTGAAATTGTGGAGAACTATCTCAACAAGGGCAAGGAGGTTGCTATAGAAGGCAAACTGACAACTCGGTCCTACGAAACCAAAGAAGGAGAAAAGCGGTACATCACGGAAATAAGATGTAATGAGCTCTTGATGTTGGGGAAATAAGTTGGATTTCCCAATTCGAGAAAACTATACCGGGTATAGGGTGGTGAAAGGAAGTAATCTGTTGGGTCTGTTTACAGATTTATTAGGTTGCTTCTTTTGTTTTTAGGGGGCAGTTTGGTCGGATAATGCTACTTTGTGTACGGTAAACTACTGTAATTAAGCGTCTTTGCGAGGAACGGAAGTGACGTGGCAATCTGTTTGTTTTGGCCCTACAAATAAGAGATTACTTCACTATGCCTGCCTGCGGACAGTCAAGGTCGCAATGACGGAAGGTTGGATTATAAATTAAATTATGGAACCTCGTGCTGAGGAGTGTTAGTGATGTTGCAATCTGTAGGCTTGGAGCATGGTATGGAGAGATTACCTCTCTTGACTTGTCTATCGACAGTCGAGTTTGCAATTAAAGTAAAATTTATTACGCCACTTTCTTTATCAAATCAAAGCAAGGGCAGCGTTTGCATCTTTTGGATTCCGACTTTTTATACTTATCACAGCATTTGGTCTTACAGCCATGCGGAACCATCTCCTTAAGGGCTGCTTTTTGTTCCTTTTTAAAAGCTTTTTTCAGCTTTTTTTCCTCTTTCTTGTCCTGTTTCTTCTTTTTGCCCACTGGAAATAAAAATATTAGCGGGGTAAAAATATCTATTTTAATTCAATCTAAATAAGATTAAATGTTAAAGTTAATCCTGAGGCTAGTTTTTCAATAGCACTAGTGGTTTGAAATGAGGGAGTTGCCCAATCCCCGACACCTAGGCATGGTTCCTTGTTTTTATACGGGGCAACTTGTGTAGGTTCCTTAAAGAGCGTTTACACATAGGTTTAATGCCAATTATTTTGGGGTAATGGCAGCGCTGTTGGCTGTAATCTGTTGTATATCGCGATCAAACAGATAGAGACCGCCCTTGTCATTGCCGATAAGATTGATCTTGTCCAATATATTACGGGCCAATGCCTCTTCCTCGATTTGTTCGGCTACATACCATTGTAGAAAATTATGGGTGGCATAATCCTTCTCCTGAAGGGCTACATGTACCAGTTCGTTGATGCTTTCGGAAACAAAAACTTCATGCTCCAATAACTCATGGAACATTTTTTGAAAGTTTCCGAAGTCGGTTTTAGGGGCGTTGAGTGCAGATACATAGGCATGTCCACCTCGCTCATTAATATATTTTACCAACTTGAGCATATGCAAGCGCTCCTCATCAGATTGGTTGTACATAAACTGTGCAATCCCCTCCAATCCTTTTCCCTCGGCCCACGAGGCCATGGATAAATATACCTGTGAAGATTCGGCCTCTATACGGACCTGCTTGTTCAATGCTTTTTCTAATTTTTCGGACACCATAACTTTAAAAGTTTAATTAAAGTTACAAATAAAAGGGGCCTTTTGCCAGCTCCGGACTTAAGTTTTGTAGTTATTTGTGCAGCGCCAATTGGATCCGTTTTCTGGGGATATCCACTTCCAACACCTTGACAATTATTTGCTGGTGCAGGCTAACATGTTCATTTACATCCTTTACAAAACTATCTGATAGATTGGAGATGTGGATCAATCCACTTTCTTTAATACCTACATCTACAAAGCAACCGAAATTGGTAATATTGTTTACGATTCCAGGAAGCAATTGTCCCGCACTAAGATCGGAAATTGTTCGTATGTTCTGGTTAAAGGTAAATACCTTTGCCTTTTCCCTAACATCCAGGCCCGGTTTCTCCAATTCCTTTATAATATCCTGTAAAGTGGGCAATCCCACATTTTCCGTACAATATTGTTTTAGATCGATTTTGTTTAGGACTTCTTTGTTTCCTATAATTTCCGAAAGAGGAATTCCCTGATCTTTTACCATTTTTTGCACTAGGGCATAGCGTTCTGGATGTACAGCAGAATCGTCCAAAATGTTTTTGGCCTGCTTAATCCGTAAAAAAGCTGCGCCCTGTTCGAAGGCCTTATTTCCCAAACGCGAGACTTTTTTAATTTCGGAACGACTCCTAAAGGCGCCATTTTCGTTTCTATAGGCCACAATGTTTTCTGCCAGTTTTGGACCTATTCCTGAAACATAGCTCAGTAAGGGGACGCTGGCGGTATTGATATTGACCCCTACGGTATTTACGCAGCTTTCTACTACAGTGTCCAGGGAGTTTTTCAAAAGATTCTGGTCCACATCGTGTTGATATTGACCAACACCGATCGATTTCGCATCTATTTTTACCAATTCCGCCAATGGATCGGCCAGCCTTCTTCCTATGGATACTGCTCCTCTAACGGTAACATCGTAGTTGGGGAATTCGTCACGGGCAATTTTGGAGGCGGAATAGATGGAGGCTCCAGCCTCACTAACCACGAAAACCTCGATATTATTTTTGAATTGAATACGTTTGATCAATTGCTCCGTTTCTCTGGAGGCCGTGCCATTACCAATGGCTATGGCTTCAATTTTATGGGCATCGGCCAAAGAACTTATTTTCTTTATAGCGCCCTTACTGTCGTTTTGAGGTGCATGGGGGTAAATGGTCTCATTGTGTTCCAAATCTCCCTGTGCACTTAGGCAAACCACTTTGCAGCCCGTTCTAAAGCCTGGATCTATCGCCAAAATTCTTTTCTCCCCCAACGGTGAACCCAATAGCAGTTGTTTCAGGTTTTTGGAAAATACCTGTATAGCCGATTCATCCGCTTTTTCCTTGGCACCTTTTAGGATTTCATTGGAAAGCGATGGGAATAGTAGCCTTTTATAGGCATCCTGAACGGCCAATTGAAGGTGCGGAGTGGTAGCATTTTTGTTTTTGATAATCCTATACTCCATATTGGAGATGGCCTTGTCGTTATCTATTTCTATTTTAACACGGATATAAGCTTCATTTTCGGCTCGTAGTATGGCCAATAGTCGGTGAGACGGACAACGGTTTAGGGGTTCGCTCCAATCAAAATAGTCCCTAAATTTTTGGGCTTTCTCCTCGTCTTTCTTGGTAGATATAACCTTGGTGGAAATAAGGGCGAATTTTTCCAATTGGGTCCTGATCAAATTTCGGATATCGCTGCGTTCATTGATCCATTCCGAAATTATATGTCGGGCTCCTTCCAAGGCATCATCTTCATTGGGGACGGCATCACTGATATATTTGGAAGCTTCAAAATCAATTTCATCGGTCCGCTGGGCCATTATAATTTTGGCCAGGGGTTCCAGACCATTTTTTATGGCTGTTTCTGCCTTGGTCTTGCGCTTTTTCTTGAAGGGCAAATAAAGGTCTTCCAATGTGGTCAGGTCTCCAGCATCAGAAATCTTTAGACGCAATTCCGGCGTAAGGGAGTCTTGTTCTTCAATGGCTTTTAGAATGGCCAACTTGCGTTTTTCCAATGCCTCGAACTGCGCTTTATACTGTACTATAGCACCAACCTGTACCTCGTCCAGATTCCCGGTACGCTCTTTTCGGTATCGGGAAATAAAGGGTATGGTACAATCCTCATTTAATAGGGCAACCGTATTTTCTATGCCTTTTAATGGGAGTTGGGTGTATTGGGCAATATAAGATATCATTTTCATGATTTTGGCTATTTTAGGTCAGGATCTCCTTGGTCCTGAATATACTTCTGTACAGTTATTTTTGATGTAGAGAGGTTTGGCATCGGCTTTCCCTACTATTCGCCTATAACAGCTTCAAATCTTGCAAGCGGGGCCATTCGGGCTTTATTTAAAGTCATGGTCTCGCCGTTTAAGGAATAATTATCCGCCATTTCTAATATTGGTAAAAATGTGTTTTCAACCTCCATAGATGTGCAGGCCATTAAAGTAGCTGCCATTTTGGACAAGAGGATTCTATTGCCTTCCTTTAACTCGTAAGTTCCGCTGAAACTGTTACAGCCGCCATTGCCATGAACAATATTGTTGTCATTTTTGAAAGTAACGAATGCGCCACTATCCTCAATTTTTTTTCCACGCAGTTCTATTAATATCCAATGGGTTTCAGTAAAGCTGATGTTTTGTTTTTGCAGCACATATTTATGGGCTAGGTCTCCGATTATTTTACGACCGTCATTATCTAAATGGAACAAGGTATTTTCTCCCACAAAATAACTTCTTTTCGTATTGTCGTCCGCTCTTAGGGTGATGGTGTTTCCGGCTTTATTCCATGAAAATGTACCCTTAAGGTTCAAAGGAGCTGTGTTTTTTCCAAGATAGGTCTGCTTGGAGACAAAGGTTAAATCCTCCTTTATTTGAATAGTTGTTGTGATGCCTTCACAGTCCGCACAGGGCAGCGTGCCTTTGTAAATACCATTCCAGTCCAATGCTATTTGGCTTGTGTGCATATCAGGCTTTGTTTCATTGGAATCCATTGACTTTGCATTTTCAGAAATTGATTTACAATTTGAGAATAAAATAATCAGGGCTATTAATTTAAGATTAGTGGACATCATCCTATGATAAAAGTGTTTAATATTCATCCGTACGCTGCATACATTTTGGGATTCTCCCATGGTAAAAGTCTAGGTTACAGGAGTGACCTTAAAAAGGAAGGCGTCCATGCATTTTTTTCCTTGTACCAAAAATATTGGTTGAGGTTCCAAATGGATACAGACCGGTTTTGGCGTTCTAGTTTACTAGTCTTGGTATAATAAGAGATTATTGGTGTTTATTGTTAATTTATGGTTTCCCCATTCTCGACCCCTTCTTCATCCGGGTTCATAAATACTAGTTTTCCATCTGCCTTTTCGGTCATCAGTATCATACCCTCGCTCTCCACGCCACGAAGGGCCCTAGGTGCCAAATTCACCAAAACCGTTACTTTTTTGCCTATGATGTCCTCGGCCGAAAAGCTTTCCGCAATACCGGACACAATGGTCCTGACATCCAATCCGGTATCCACTTTTAAGACTAAAAGTTTTTTGGCCTTGGGCATTTTTTCTGCTTCAATAATAGTTCCGACCCTCATGTCCAACTTGGAAAAATCATCAAAAGTTATAGTGTCTTTTTGCGGGCTAACTTCCTTGTTCGTCATTTCATTTTCTTTTTTGGTAGCTTCCAACTTATCCAATTGTGTCTGAATGGTTTCATCTTCTATTTTACTGAATAATAGCTCTGCGGCCTTGATTTCATGTCCTGCCGGAAGTATTATTTCTTTATCTGAAACGTCTTTCCAATCTAGAGACCCCTCGACTCCGCTTGGGCTGATATTTAAGATCTGCTTCAATTTTCCTGAGGTAAAGGGCAAAAATGGTTCGCTCAAAACGGCTAGGGCCGTGGCGATTTGAAGGGCGACGAACATAATGGTCTGTACCCTTTCCTCATCTTGTTTAATGACTTTCCAGGGTTCTTCATCGGCCAAATATTTATTGCCTAGACGTGCTAAGTTCATTACTTCCTGTCCAGCTTCCCGGAAACGGTACCTTTCTATGGAGCTGGCAATGATACCCGGATATTTTTTAAGCTCGGCTAGAGTGTCCTTATCTACCTGGCTATAAGTGGCAGGAGTGGGGACAACGCCATTGTAATATTTGTTGCTTAGCACCACTACCCGGTTGATGAAGTTTCCGTAAATAGCTACCAATTCGTTATTGTTCCTGGCCTGGAAATCTTTCCAAGTAAAATCGTTATCCTTGGTTTCCGGGGCATTAGCAGTTAGGGTGTATCTTAAAACATCCTGCATATTGGGAAAGTCTTCCAAATACTCATGCAACCATACCGCCCAATTTTTGGAGGTGGACAATTTGTTGCCTTCCAAATTTAAAAATTCGTTTGCTGGGACATTTTCTGGCAAAATATAATCACCATGTGCCTTTAACATACTCGGGAAAATAATACAGTGGAACACAATATTGTCCTTGCCAATAAAATGTACCATCTGCGTATCCTTGGCTTTCCAATAAGGCTCCCAGTCCTTTCCTTCCCTTGCGGCCCATTCCTTGGTTGAGGAAATATACCCTATTGGAGCATCAAACCAAACATAAAGTACTTTTCCTTCGCCACCTTCAACGGGAACGGGAATTCCCCAATCAAGATCGCGGGTTACCGCCCTTGGTTTTAGTCCGTCGTCGATCCAAGATTTACATTGTCCGTAAACATTGGGTTTCCAATCGCTCTTATGGCCTTCCAGAATCCATGTCTTTAGGAAATCCTCATAACGGTCCAATGGTAGAAACCAGTGTTTGGTTTCCTTTAGGGAGGGTACTGCTCCTGTAATAGTGGATTTGGGGTTAATTAGGTCCGTGGCGTTCAAGGTGGAACCACAGTTTTCACATTGATCGCCATAGGCTTCCTCATGTCCACATTTAGGGCAAGTTCCTATCACAAAACGATCGGCTAAGAACTGTTTTGCCTCATCGTCGTACAATTGTTCTGTAATTTCTTCAATAAAATCTCCCTGCTTATACAGTTTTACAAAGAAATCAGAGGCTGTTTTATGGTGAACTTCCGCGGAGGTTCTGGAATAGTTGTTAAAGGTAATCCCAAAATCCTGAAAGGACTGCTTAATAATTCCGTGGTATTTGTCTATAATGTTTTGGGGGCTTACCCCTTCTTTTTTGGCTTTCATGGAGATGGCAACCCCATGTTCGTCACTACCACATACAAAGGCTACATCATTGCCATTTAATCTCAAATACCGTGCGTAGATATCCGCAGGAACATAAACGCCCGCTAAATGCCCAATATGTATTGGTCCATTGGTATATGGCAGTGCGGCGGTTATGGTATATCTTGCTGGCTTCTTAAGGTTTTGCGACATTATTTTTTGATTAGGGTGCAAAAATAGAGATTTTTATGAGCAGCTGAAGTATTCCTTCAAAAAATAAGCCTTCGTTACCCTGAAATTAATTCAGAATTAACGAAGGCCTTCGCGCATAGTAAGTAGGGGGTGAATTTATGCTACCATAATGGATTTACTAAGTTTTTGGTTTTGAACCTGTATTCTATAGATGTATTTTCCGGAAGCCAGATATGTGGACAACCGTTCCCGGATATTAATTTCTCTGGACCCTTCCAACATCATTTCATTAAAAACCGAGCCCAAATATTGACCCATTATGTTGAACAATTGTATGTCTACATGTGCGCTAAATGGCATTTCTAAGTAAATATGGGGTGTGGAATCGGTGGGATAATAGGGTTTGTGTACAATGGCATTTATCAATTCTGGACTAGGCGTTTCTGTTGGATCTGTTGGTGTTGGTGGGGTAGGATTACCATCATTATAAACGATTTCTGGGAAATCTACTCCGCTACAATTGAAACCTAAATTTACCGGATTATAGGTATAGCCGTCCATTATGTGCTGTTCTACAAGAGGAATATCCACACATAACCATTCTGCCAATACAGTGGCATATAGGTTTCTAAAGTCCATGGTGTATTCTAGGTTTCCCCGGCCATTGGGTTCGTCTAAGGAGGGGTGTTCCCCTACAAATGCACTTCCATTTAATCCAGAACCAAAAAACAGGGTCGGAGCGGCTTTTCCGTGATCGGTTCCATTAGAACCATTTTCGAAGATTCTTCTACCAAACTCGGAAAAAGTCATACTTAATACCTTTTCATCTTGCTGTGTAAAGGCCAAGTCAGTATAAAAATTATCCACGGCAATAGACAGTTGTGTCATTAGACGTTCGTGTACCAAGGGTTGATTTCCATGAGTGTCAAAACCGTTTAGACTGATCATATAGACCTTGGTGCCAAGGTTGCCTTTGATCAATCTGGCCAATAAGGCCAATTGCCTGGCAAAGCCATTATCCTGGTACTCAATCTGGTTTGCACCACGCATATATGCTTCGTGGATGGTGCCTGCGTATTCGTTGGTTACGTTTGATACACCTCTCAAAAATTTTATTTGATCGCTGTACATACAATTATCAAAAAGGGATTCCTCCACAGAGTATTGTAGACCTGTTTCCGCAATCTGTTCCAGTTGATCTATATTATTGGTAACAAAGGCATAATTCGTTTCATCTCCTTCAAAAACCAAGCTTCCGTAATTTCCAACTTGAATGGCAGCAGGTCCTTCTGGTCTGCTACCTGGAAAATCGGATAAATAATCTGGATATAAGTTTTCAAAATGTCTTCCCATCCAACCGGTATCCCGTCCACTGAAACCGGTAGTGCTAAGGTCTGTATTAGCAAAGATATCGGAACCTGTAAAATGGGAAAGGCTTTGATTTTCATAACCTACGCCATGAACGGCTTTAAACTGGCCTTCTCCCCACATGGGCTCTAAAGACTTCATATAGGTGGGTACCCCAAATTCATCTGTTAGCCGTAGTATTTTACTTTCAGGAAGATAGATGTTGGGTCTTGCATTGGCGTATATGTCGTATTGTTCAATGGGAATAATGGTACTTAGGCCATCATTTCCACCTGACAAGCGAATTAAAATTAAAATATTATCGGTTTCCGCCATGGCTATTGCAGAGGTCAATGGGGAAGGAACGGAAGCGGTCAGATAGTTACTGCCTAACATCATGGACCCAGAACCGGCAATACCTAAGGCTTGAAGAAAGGAACGTCGGCTCCATGTTTTATGTTCCAAATCGTGACCATCATGGTCTTTGCCTTTATGGGGTGATTTATGATGAGTATTGCACATAATGGTCGGTTTTATTTAAGTTGAAATTCGGGTTGCCTGGAAAGATGCCTCAATAATAGATGAACCTGAAGGGGTACGGACGGAGACATACTCAAGACCCAAGTTGAATTTCCACCAGGGAAATAATCCGGGCTGTAATATTCTTCCGGGACATCCTCTATCAGAAAGGCTGACATGGCATTGTCAAAATCCTGTTGGGTAAACATTCCCTTGGGCGTAATTTTATTAACAATGGCCTGTACTACAATCTCTGGGTTGCTTGTATGAGCATTGGCTGGTCCGACAACAGCCGTGGCAAAAACCCTGAATTGTTCTTGCTCTGTCGTATCTTGATAGAAGCCATCCAGGATGGTTTCCATGGTAAGCCAACGGCCAATCATAAAATTGGTATTGATCCAATCCCTGTTGCGTTGCCATCCGGCAACATCAAAGGGGTCAAACAAATCCTGACCCAACAAACCGCTGTAATTTATGATACTGCCAATGGTTGTGTTGTTGTCGTCTAAGGCAAAACCGGTTTCGTTAATGGTATTCAGGTATAAATCGAACGGACTTTTGATAATAACACCTATGGCTTCATCGTCAAAAAAGTGTTGACTTTTAAAGAGTTGGCTTAAAACTGGTTCCAAATCAAAGTTATTGCTGATAAAGGTTGCAGTTAAGCCATCAATAATGGCCTTCGCATTGTTGGCTTCATCGGTAGCATCCGGGTGTACAAAAAATTCATACAATTTTTTACAGATGAAATAACCTATTTCGTTGGCTCTTTCTTCAAAAAGAATATCGATAACGTCATCATATCCCCAGTTTCCAGTTCTACCAAAGATGGTTTTATTCTCTGTATTAAATTTGGAAGCATCAAATACTACCTGCTCACAGCCTAGCTCTCCCCTTTCAACATAGCCAGAAATTGCCTTGGCCGTTTCAATGATATCTTCTTCGGTGTATCCATTTCCTTCCCCCAATGTAAACAACTCGTATAGTTCACGGGCATAATTCTCATTAGGGTTGTTGCCATTGTTGTACACGCCGTCCAAATAGTAGAGCATGGCACTGGTTAGGCCAATTTCGCTAACAAAGGTTTTAAAATTGCCAATAGCGTTGCGTTGAAGACAATTGATGTAGTGATATAGGAAAGAATTACAATTGTAAACGTCCAATTCTGTTACAAAATGATTGCTCCAAAAAAAGCTTAGGCGATCTCGGAGGTTATTGTCAAGTAAGGATTTGGCATAGGCTAGCTTAAATTCTTCTTGTTGCGATCTAATTAATTGTCCACGGGTATCATCATCTTCAGGGTAATTACTGTTGTTCCAGTCTGCCCAATCAGGTGCTGCTAAAGGGGGTGTATTCTGTGCTTCTGCGATGAGGGAATTTACCATGTTGTTGGCAGTTTGTCCAGTAGCTTGGTCAATGGTCTCTACGGAGGCACTGAAACCCAATCTTCTATATAGATGTGCGGCCCGTTGTGCATCAAGTGGAGTGTTATAGAGGGCCAAACTAGAAGTATTACAGTTTATGAAATATTCCATAAGTTATGCTGCATTTGATAGGTTACAAGTAAGGGGTCATTGCATAACGTAATTTTAAATAGGAAATTACTTTAAAAATAAAATATTCGTTATACTTCATAACAAAATACGTGGTTTGTTGAAATTTGGACGACCGCAAGTATGAATTTTCGATAAAATGCACTTTTTTTGGTAAATAGCTCAATATAGTATGGGAAAGCACAACGAATTCGGGAAAATAGGAGAACAATTGGCGGTTGATCATTTAACAAATAATGGCTATAGGGTAATTCATAGAAATTATAGGTATTTGAAGGCGGAAATCGATATTATTGCAAAAAAAGGAGATATTTTGGCCATTGTTGAGGTAAAATCCAGAAGCTCTGATTATATGCAGGCTATTGCCGAGACGGTGACAGAAAAGAAAATTAAACTTTTGGTCATGGCAGCAGACCATTATATTATAAGTAAAGACCTTGACGTTGAGGCTAGGTTCGATATTATAACGGTACATAAGAATGGAACAAAATTTAGTATAGCGCATTTAGAAAATGCATTTTATCATTTTTAATTGTTTGTTTTATTTGTAACAAATTGTTATTTTTACTAAAAATTAGGAAATGAAGACTATTTCATCGGTCGTGGAAGACTACATTAAAAAGAAGCCGTTTCTGCAAAGTGCTTTAGCTCAGGGTATAATAAACTTAACGTCGCTTTCTAGGATAGTAAAACCGGAAATAGAAGGCGAGTTGGGCAAGGATATTCGCAATGGTGCTATCGTAATGGCTTTAAAGCGACTTTCCGATGATTTAGAATTCCGTGCTACCCATAAGATCATCAAAGTTTTAAAAAATATTGGGGAGATAACGGTAAGGTCGTCCTTGACCGATTTCACTTTCTTGGTGTCCGAATCCATTTTGGAGAATCAGACTATTTTATTAAAGGAAGTGAACAGAAATAAAGATGTTTTCTATACCTCTTCTAGAGGGGTTAACGAACTCAATATTGTAGTTAGTAATATTTTGGATGAGGCTGTCGAAGACTTGTTCAAGAATGAGAAGTGTACCCAGAAGGCCGAAAATTTGTCCTCTATAACAGTGAAATTGCCCGCTGAGAATGTTTCCGTTCCCGGTATCTATTATTTTATTTTTCAGCGTCTGGCTTGGGAAGGGATTGTATTGTATGAGGTAATCTCCACCACCAACGAATTTACTATTATCGTAAATGACGAGCAGGTAGATATGGCCTTTAAAACCATTAAGGACCTAAAGACCTTGTAAGACATCCATGTAACAATGGGGCAATGTAGCAACTGGTTAATGTGAAACTGTAAAAATTGAGAATTGTTGCAATGTTTTAAAGTGATAAAGTGATAATTTGAAAACGCAATGACTCTAATTTCAGTGTGTTATTACTTCGCTTTTAAATATTTCAAAACCTCTTTGTAATCGCCTGGTCGGGCAACAATGCGCTTTTCATGGTCCAAAATATAATAGGTGGGTGTTTGGTGTAGATCGTACAGTGCTGCGTAAGGGCTTTCCCATTTCCCTAAGGCAATGCCATGAATAAAGGCTGGCAGTTTTGCCGATTCCTTCTTCCAGGTTAAATCGTTATCTTCTAGGCCAATAGCAAGAACCTTTACTTCGGAAATACCTTTTGTTTCCTTATGGAGTTCCGGAAGTTGCTGTAAGCAGTGGGAACAAGTGCTGCTCCAGAAAACGATTACATAATTTTTAGCTCCCGAAAGCGCTGAAAGTTTTTTAATAGAATTGCCGTCCTTCCAGGAAATTTCTGGGGCTATTGCTCCAAAACGCAATCGATTTTGGGTGTCTATCTTTTCTAGGATATCCTTATTGTCCGTTTCCGTTGCCAATGATTTAAGGTAATTGTTGTAAATGTAATCTGCTACATCACTTAAGTCATTAGCCGAAGCTTGTGCCCAGATACTATTAAATAACAGCACCTTGTTAGTCGCACTAATGCCTTCCAATTCATTAACTACATCCTTTATGTTTTCCTGTATGGCAAGTTTTTTTTCTTCTGGATCAAACAGCTGATGGGGCACTGCCGTAAAGACATAATTCAATACTTTGTTCGTTAGAAAATCGGTTCCTTGTATTACGTGATCATTAAAATCCAAGGCTTCAAAATAGTGTTCCTTTTTATGTTTCACATAGGTTTCCACGTCTTCATAACCCGATGGGATATAAGGCCTATTTGCTGAAATGAAATGTCCACTTAACAATCCCTGTGATTGGGTTTCGAATGATTTTTGCACCGCGGCCAATTTCTTGTTCAGGTATAAAAGCAGTTTGTGGTCCTTCTTTTGGTCCGAATAAAATTGAGCAATTTGTTTCTCCAGCCCTAGTATTTCATTAAAGTACCTGGTATATAGCAGGTTTTCCGTTGAAGATGTAAAGGACAGGCCTTTTAGGAGGTCAAAATTAAGTGCAATGTCTTCTTTTCCGTTGTATAGCACGTCAAAGTAAAATTCTTCCTGGGGTACGGCATAGACCAATCTATACATTCCAGTTGCTGCATTGGCAGGAATATTTAATGAAAATTTACCATTCTCCACGGCCGTGTCGGCGATATAATTCTGGTGGTCAGGATTTAGTTTATAAGCAATTAACCATTTGTAATCTTCGGCAGGGGACAAGGTTCCCGAAATAGTGTGCTGAGCTCCGGAAATTAAAGTGAGAAATAGGGTTAAAAGTAAAATGGAATTTTTTAAAGTCATCAATTTCAGGGCATTTTTTAAGGAACCGTTATACTGGATTTTGAGATGATTGAATTAAAGGGTTGAATGGATTTATAGGCTTTATCTATGGAATTAATATGTTCAAATACCAATAAGAGGCGCAAGCCATTGCGGGTCTGTTTTTCTTTTAGCTTTGCAAGGCTTGAATGTGCTTGTACAAATTGCAAGACCGCTGTAAAGGAACTGCTCTGGTAAAAAGCGGATTGTTGATCTGCGATAAAGTAACCGATCATTTTGTCTTTCTTCATCACTATTTTCTCCAGTCCTATACTGTTGGCGATCCATTTGATACGGACCGAGTTCAATAAATCTTCTGCTTGGGTAGGGAGTTCGCCAAATCGGTCTACCAATTCCGATTCAAATTTTTGTAATCCTTCCTCATCGGAAACTAGGTTCAGTTCCGTATATAAATTTAGGCGCTCTGTAATATTGTTGATATAGTCATCCGGAAATAGCAGTTCAAAATCGGAGTCGATCTGGGTATCTTTGACAAATATTTTTGGTTTGCCGCCAACTTCTTCATACAGCTCTTTAAATTCGTTTTCTTTAAGCTCGTCTATGGCTTCGGCCAATATCTTTTGATAGGCATCAAAACCAATTTCGTTGATAAACCCACTTTGTTCACCTCCTAACAAATCTCCTGCACCTCTTATCTCCAAATCTTTCATGGCAATATTGAAACCACTGCCCAAATCTGTAAACTGCTCCAAGGCTTGGATTCGCTTTCGGGCATCGTTGGTCATTACATCATAAGGAGGAGTAATAAAGTAACAGAAAGCCTTTTTATTGCTTCGGCCTACACGGCCTCTCATTTGATGCAGGTCGCTTAGGCCAAAATTATTGGCATTGTTAATGAAAATGGTGTTGGCATTGGTTACATCCAGGCCGCTTTCTACTATGGTAGTGGAAACCAAAACATCAAACTCACCATTTATAAAGGCCAACATCAGCGTTTCCAATTTTTTTCCCTCCATTTGCCCGTGGCCGATACCAATTTTGGCATCTGGCACCAGCCTTTGGATCATGCCAGCAACTTCTTTGATATTTTCAATTCTATTGTGGATAAAAAAGACCTGTCCTCCTCGTTGGATTTCATAGGAGATGGCATCTCTAATGGTCTCCTCGCTGAAACGGATAACCTCACTTTCTATAGGGTATCTATTAGGGGGTGCTGTATTGATGACCGATAGGTCCCTAGCTGCCATTAAACTAAACTGAAGTGTTCTTGGTATAGGTGTAGCGGTAAGCGTTAGGACATCTACGTTTTCTTTGATGGATTTTAATTTGTCCTTTACCGATACCCCAAATTTTTGTTCTTCATCCACGACCAACAAACCAAGGTCCTTGAACTTTACATTTTTGTTTACTAACTGATGGGTTCCTATAATAATATCCACCTTACCAGCGGCCAAATTTTCCAAGGTCTCTTTTTTCTCCTTGGCGGTCCTAAAGCGGTTTACGTAATCTACGGTAACCGGCATATCTTTTAAACGCTCCGAAAAGGTACGGTGATGTTGAAAGGCTAGAATAGTGGTGGGTACCAAGACCGCTACCTGCTTGCCGTTGTCTACAGCTTTAAAAGCGGCCCTTATGGCCACTTCGGTTTTTCCGAAACCTACATCCCCACAAACGAGTCGGTCCATGGGGCGTTCACTTTCCATGTCCTTTTTAATATCTTCGGTAGACTTGCTTTGATCCGGGGTATCCTCGTAAATAAAGGAAGCTTCCAGTTCGTGTTGTAGGTAGCTATCCGGCCCATATTGAAAGCCTTTTTCCAATCTTCGTTTGGCATATAGCTGAATAAGGTCGAACGCAATTTTTTTAACACGCGACTTTGCCTTGTCCTTGATTTTTTTCCATGCCCCGGAACCTAGCTTATATATTTTGGGAGGAGCCCCGTCCTTGCCATTGAATTTTGAAATTTTGTGCAATGAATGGATGCTTACATACAGGATGTCCCTTTCCCCGTACATTAGCTTTATAGCTTCTTGTTTCTTGCCTTCAACATCTATCTTTTGGAGGCCTCCAAATTTTCCAATGCCATGGTCTATATGGGTAACATAGTCCCCAATATCCAATTTGTTCAGATCCTTTAGGGTAATGGCCTGCTTTTTGGCATAGCCATTTTTTAAATGGAATTTTAGATAGCGCTCAAAGATCTGATGATCCGTATAACAGGCAATCTTTAAATCATTATCCAAAAAGCCTTGATATAGGGGGAGTACAACGGTTTTATAATGAACTTCCTGTCCTACTTCATCAAAAATATCATGAAAACGTTTGGCCTGTTGGTCGGTGGCGCAAAATAGATAATTGGTAAAGCCGTTTTTGTAATTGTCATTTAGGTTTTCAATTAATAAATCGAATTTTTTATTGAAGGATGGTTGTGGTTTTGTGTTGAACACTATGGTTTCCGAATCACCCGAAGCTTTAGTGCTTCCATCGATCTCTATCAAACCAAAATCTGTCAACTGTTGTTTTAATACATCGGAATTGGCAAATAATTCCTCAGGTTTGGCATGCTTTATTTCTTGGGACAGTTTGGAAAATGCCTCTTCCGCTTTTTCAAAGAAGGCGTCCAACCTGGCATAGAGCAAACTAAGGTTTTTACTAAAAATAAGGGTCTCCGGTGATATGTACTGAAGGAAACTTTCCCGGTTTTCGTCCAGAAACTTGTTTTCCACGTTGGGGATAATGGTAATCTTCTTCAACTTCTCTGTAGACAATTGGGTTTCTACATCAAAAGTTCTGATACTGTCTACCTCGTCCCCAAAAAATTCGATCCTGTATGGTTCATCATGGGAAAAGGAAAATACGTCCATGATTCCCCCACGGACGGAGAATTCACCTGGTTCAGTGACAAAATCGACCCTTTTAAATTTATATTCGAACAATACCTCATTTAAAAACTCGAGTGACAGGGTGTCGTCCAATTTAATTTTTAGGGTATTTTTCTCCAGTTCCTTTCTGGTTACCACTTTTTCAAAAAGGGCATCCGCATAGGTGACAATGATAGCGGGTTTTTTTCTGGAGTTGATGCGGTTAAGTACTTCTGCCCGCAAAAGAACGTTGGTATTGTCCGTTTCCTCTATCTGGTAAGGCCTTCTGTAGCTACCGGGATAAAATAGGACATCATTTTCTCCTATCAGCTGCTCTAAATCGTTCAGGTAATAGGCAGCTTCCTCCTTGTCGTTTAAAATAAACAAAAATGGAGCTTCGGATTTATGAAAGATTTCTGCAATTGCAAAGGACAGGGCGGATCCTGTTAGTCCTTTGATATTCGTTTTTGGTTTTGAGGTCGCAGAGGCGTTATCTTGGAAATTGGCAATAGTAGCCCTCAGTTTTCCCAGTTGGGGAGACTGTGCGAACAGTTGTAACATTGAAGATTTTGTCAACCGTAAATTTTTATGCAAATATAACCCCTGTTTGGGCATTGCACAAAAATTGGGAATAATTTAATGTGGCGCCATAGGGTAGATCCGGAAAAATAATATAAAAAATAAGTTATTTTAGTATCCCTTTAATCCAGGCCTTTTTCCAATTTTTGCGTTTATTCCATTATTTTTGAAAGGCGGATTGTTTTTATTAGGCCTATTTTTTTGTTTAAAAATGGATTCTTTTTTATAGGTAATTGGTATAAAATTAGACACTTATGATATTCGATGGCTATATGTCGGATTAAGGACTAAAAAAACAAGCCAATTATAGTTGTAGTGCTACTATTCTTTCTTTTAATTTGTTGGCAGTAATACGTACTTAAGTACTGTATTTTGTAAATGTCATTTTGTGCTGGATGACAGAAGGAAGTGGGTACCATGGATACTCTTTGTAGGGTGGGTCTGTTTAGCCTTAATTGAATACCAAGTTATATAATTGTAACGTTGGCTGTAGATTTTAGAGCCTTAACTTGTAATAGTTTACATTTTGTTTAATATTTTATTGATTGCCTCCATTTTTGGTTTTGTATTGACCACCTTGTTATTTATAAAAAAGTCCACTCAACCCAAAGCCACTATTTTTTTGGGAAGTTTTTACTTTTTGCTTTCGGTGTATGCCTTACAAGCGTATATTATAGATGGGGGGCATTTGGAAAAATGTAGCTGGTTTTTCTTATGGCCACTTATCCCGTATAATTTGTTTGCCGTACCCATTTACTTTTACTTTGAAACCATCATGGAAGATGGACTCAGGTGGAAAAAAGAATATTTTATTCTTTTTATACCCTTTATTTTGAGTATCATCGATGTGGGCTATATTTATTTGCAGCCTGATGCGGTATATACAGAAATGTTGTATAATGCCATGACCGATCCCAAAAATAGACTCCATGTAAACTATTGGCTGTTAGACCTGGATCAGCACATGCTAATGCGCCATGTATGGCAGTTGGCTGCCTTATTGGTAGTATTGCCCAAGTTGTTGGACTTTATTAAGAAAGGCAATGCAGATGATTTAAAAAATATATTGAACAAATGGTTGTTGGTTTTTTGGTCCGGCTTGGCACTATTCGCTGTTTTTGCCGTGTTTTATGCCGTAGAGAATATGCTGGCGGTAAATATTTTTGAAGGGGGGTCCATGGTGCCCATAATACTGTATTTGATATTGTTCTCCATTGGGGTGATTCCAATTTACTTTCCTAGCATCCTACATGGGTATTCTCAAGTAATCGCAGGTACTGTAGATTCAAAACAATCCATTTCCGAACAAGAACTGGATAATAAATATGGTTTGGATGAAGCAGGGATAAAAAGAAAGTTACAGCTCCTTGTTCAGAAGAAATTGCATTTGCAACAAGATTTTAATGTAACTAATTGTGCACGTGAGATGGAAATGCCTGCGCATCATTTGTCTTATTTCATTAAGCAACATTACGGACTTAATTTTACTTCCTATAAGAACAATTTACGTATGGAGTATGCCAAAAAACTTATTGAAGAAGGTTTTTTGGATAACAATACCATGGAAGCCTTGGCGTGGGAGTGCGGTTTTGCCAATAGAAGCTCTTTTAGTAAGGCTTTTAAAAACGCAATAAACTATAGCCCAAGTGATTATGTTTTACAGCTAGAGGCGGATAGCTAGTGTGTAGTAGCTTATCATCTCCCTTTCCTTTCTTTTAAAATCCCTAAAACTTGGTGTCCAGATTTAATTTGGACACCATAAAGGCGGTATTGTACATACTATTTTACTCGTTGTTGGGTTTTATTTGCAGGCTTAAAATATGTAAACAATAAGAAAAATCTTGTTAAATGTTTATGCTGATTTTTTGTGTTGCTATTTGTGAATATGCAGTTGTAAAAAGCACAGCTATTTATAGAAAAATAACTAGTAACTAATTTTTAACCCAAACCTTATTAAGTCTAATCTTATGAAAAAACAAACTATTAATCTAATGCTTTTTGTCATTTGGCTTCTGAGTTTTAGCAGCGTCATGGCTCAGGGAGAATTTATCACCACCTGGAAAACGGAAGCCAATAATGAGGAAATTGCCATCCCTACCGGGTCTGGTGCTTTTAGCTATACGGTAGATTGGGGAGATGGGACTACGGATACTACCGTATATAATGGCTCGGCCACCCATACCTATAGTGCTCCTGGGACCTTTCAAGTGAGAATTAACGGCGACTTTCCACATTTTAGAATGGCAAGTGGACCAATGAAGGATAAGTTGCTTTCTGTAGACCAATGGGGCAGTCAAGTCTGGAGTTCTATGGAAAGTAGTTTTTACGGTTGTACTAAGCTGGTGATCAATGCCACGGATGTTCCGAACCTTTCCCAGGTGAAGAGTTTGCGGCAGATGTTTGTCCAAGCAGCTTCCTTAAACCAAGATATTAATGGATGGGATGTTAGCAATGTGACCGATATGAATGGTGTGTTTGTTGGCGCTTCCTCATTTAATAAGCCTTTGAACCATTGGAACGTAGGTAATGTTACCAATATGGCATATATGTTTAGACAAGCCACTGCTTTCAATCAGGATATTAGCGGTTGGGATGTAGCCAATGTAACTAACATGGAGGAAATGTTTTATTCAGCCTCATCTTTTAACCAGAATATTGGAAAATGGAAAGTAACTAAGGTGGTAAACATGCGAGCTATGTTCTTTTTTGCTAGTGTCTTTAATCAAGATCTTAATGAATGGGACGTTGCACAGGTAACCAACATGGCCACTATGTTTTCTAGAGCTTTTGCATTTAATCAGAATATAGGATTATGGAAAGTTGGCAATGTAACCGATATGAGTAGCATGTTCTCTTATGCATACGCTTTCAATAAGAGCCTGAGTACTTGGGATGTGGATAAGGTTACAAACATGTCCAATACCTTCCAATATGCCAGTTCTTTTAATCAGGACCTGGTCAATTGGAATGTTGCTAATGTGACTAATATGTCTGGGATGTTTTCAGGGGCATCTTCCTTCAATCAAGATATCAGCAATTGGGTTGTAAGCAAGGTAACTGATATGACCTCTATGTTTCAAAATACCAATTCTTTTAATCAGGATATCGGTAATTGGGACGTAAATAACGTAATCAATATGAAGTTTATGTTTTTAAATGCTAAAGCTTTTAATCAGGATATCAGCAGATGGAATGTAGGTAAGGTAACGGATATGAACAGCATGTTCCTAAATGCATCGGTCTTCGATCAGAATATTGGGACGTGGAATGTGAGCAATGTTACCGATATGACGGATATGTTTAAGGACATTAAACTATCCACAGAAAATTATGATGGCCTATTAAGCGGTTGGAGTGCTTTAACCTTACAGAATGGGGTTGCTTTTGGTGGTGGAAACAGTACGTATTGTGCTAGTACCACCGAGCGTCAGAAGTTAATCGATGATTTTGGCTGGACCATTACTGACGGAGGCGAGGATTGTTCGGAAACCTATTTTATCACCACTTGGGAAACCACAGCCAGTAATGAGTCCATTACCATCCCCACCGGAGATGGTACCTTTTCATATACCGTGGATTGGGGAGATGGTACAACGGACAATACCGTATATACCGGGAATGCGAGCCATACCTATGCTACACCGGGCACCTACACCGTAAAAATCAGTGGTCAATTCCCACATTTGAAATTTACATATATACCATATGCAAAGTATCTACGGTCAGTAGAACAATGGGGAGACCAAGTTTGGGGCTCTATGGAAAGTAGTTTTGCTTATTGTGAGAATTTGGTTTTCAATGCAATGGATACCCCAGATCTTTCTCAGGTAACCAGCATGCATAGGATGTTCAGTGGTGCTATTTCCTTCAACGAAGACCTTAGTGGCTGGGATGTCAGTAATGTGACCGATATGTCCTCTATGTTCACAAGGGCAACCTCCTTGAACCAAGATATTGGTAATTGGAATGTGAGTAAGGTGACCGATATGAGTAGTATGTTTAGTGATGCTTCTTCCTTCAATCAGGATATTGGTGGATGGGATGTGTCCAATGTCACCAATATGATAGGGATGTTTTCTTCAGCAGAATCTTTTAATGGGGATATTGGGGGATGGAATGTGTCCAATGTCACTAATATGCGTTCAATGTTCTTTGAGGCAACAGCAGTCAATCAGGATATTGGTGGATGGGATGTGTCCAATGTTACCAATATGAAAGCGATGTTTTTTTCAGCAGAATCCTTTAATGGGGATATTGGAAATTGGGATGTGTCCAGTGTAACTGATATGGAATCCATGTTCAATGGGGCAATTTCCTTTGATCAAAACATAGGTTCTTGGGATGTTAGTAATGTTGGTATATACCATGATTCTATGATGGGATATACGATCAGTTATATGGATGGTATGTTTGAAAATGCGGGATTGTCCATAGCTAATTATGATAAGCTATTGCAAGGTTGGAGTGGTTTGTCCCTACAGTCTGGGGTTACTTTTGATGCAGGCAGCAGCAAGTACTGCGACGGCAGCACTGCACGACAAAAAATTATTGACGATTTTGGCTGGACCATTACTGACGGAGGAGAGGATTGTTCGGAAACCTATTTTATCACCACCTGGAAGACCGACAACCCAGGGGCTTCCAACGATTATCAAATTACCATTCCAACAGGTGACGGCACCTTTGCATATACCTTAGACTGGGGCGATGGCTCTGTGGACAATACAGTCTACACAGGCGACGCCACCCATACTTATGCCACGGATGATACCTATACTGTAAAGATCAGCGGCGATTTTCCACATCTTAAATTTAGTAACGGTGGAGACAATCAAAAACTATTAACTGTAGAACAATGGGGAGATCAGGCCTGGGGCTCTATGGAACAGTCTTTTTTGAATTGCTCCAATTTGGTAGTCAATGCCATTGATGAACCTGATCTTTCACAGGTGAGCAGTATGGCAAAGATGTTCACTTCCGCAACTTCATTTAACCAAAATATTGGCGATTGGAACGTAAGCAACGTGACCGATATGTCATATATGTTCTACAATGCCACAGCTTTTAATCAAGATATTGGTTCGTGGAATGTGAGTAAGGTGACCGATATGAGTTTTATGTTCCAAGGTGCCAGTTCGTTTAATGCAAACATAGGTAATTGGAATACCGGCAATGTCACCAATATGAGGGGTATGTTTGTTGGGACCCAAGCCTTTGATCAGAATATAGATGCTTGGAATGTTGGCAAGGTAATCGATATGCAAAGCATGTTTGCTTATACAGATACTTTTAACCAAGATTTAAGTAGTTGGAATGTGAGCAGCGTAACCGATATGTCTTCTATGTTTCAAGGTGCCAATTCGTTCAATGGAAACATAGGTGACTGGGATGTGTCTAATGTAAACTATATGAACGACATGTTCGATGAGACCTCTGTATTTAATCAAGCTATTAGTTCGTGGCAGGTAAACAATGTGACCAATATGTCTAGAATGTTTAAAAAGGCCTCTGCTTTCAATCAGGACATTGGCTCGTGGTCCGTGGGTAGCGTAACCGATATGTCGTATATGTTTCAGTATGCTACCGAATTTAATGGTAACATAAGTGCTTGGGATGTTTCCAACGTAACCAATATGGGCGGTATGTTTTATGGGGCAACAGGCTTTGATCAAGATTTAGGTTCATGGGATGTATCCAATGTATCCAATACGGGTCCGATGTTTTTAGATGCCGGGCTTTCAACAGAAAACTTTGACAAATTGTTGATTGGCTGGAGTGCATTGACTTTAAAGAGCGGGGTGTTTTTTCATGCCGGCAACAGTACATATTGTAATGGAGCAACTGCCCGTCAAAAAATCATGGATGACTTTGGGTGGGCTATTATCGATGCTGGTGTAGATTGCTCTAAGGCCTACTTTATTACCACTTGGAAAACTGATAATCCGGGATTGTCAAATGACAATCAAATCACCATTCCAACAGGTGATGGCACTTTTTCTTATACCGTAGACTGGGGTGATGGTACTACCGATAATACAGTGTATACGGGTGATGTTATCCATACCTATGCAACACCGGGTACGTATACGGTAAGCATCAGTGGCGTTTTTCCACATTTAAAATTTTCTACTAGTCAAGAAGACAATAAGAAGCTATTGTCCGTGGAACAGTGGGGAAGTCAAGTATGGGAATCTATGGATAGTAGCTTCAATGCTTGTAGCAATCTAGTACTCAATGCTACTGATGTTCCTGACCTTTCTCAGGTGCAAAGTATGTCAAAAATGTTCTCGTCAGCACTTTCTTTTAATCAGGATATTAGTGGTTGGGACGTATCCAATGTAACTAATATGAATTCAATGTTCGCTACCGCAAGAAGTTTTAATCAAGATATTAGTGGTTGGGATGTTAGTAATGTTACCAATATGGACAGATTGTTTTATTCTGCTCGTGTTTTTGATCAAGATATTGGTGTGTGGAACACAAGTAATGTCACCACTATGACGGCTATGTTTGAAGGCGCCTACATATTTAATCAGGATATAGGTGATTGGGATGTAAGTAATGTGACCGACATGAGTTGGATGTTTCAAGCAGCTCTTGACTTTGATCAAGATATTAGTAGGTGGAATGTAGGGCAAGTAACATCCATGTCTTCAATGTTTCAACAGGCACGTTCTTTTAATCAAGATATTAGTGGTTGGAACCTTTCCAATGTTACCAATACAAGTAATATGTTTCTTTCTGCTTCTACATTTAACCAAGATTTGAGTACTTGGGATGTAAGTAAGGTAACGGATATGGATAGGATGTTTCAAGAAGCAAGTTCTTTTAATCAAGATATTAGTGGTTGGGACGTTTCTAAGGTTACCGAAACATATGGCATGTTTTTTCTTGCGACATCTTTTGACCAAGATTTAGGAAATTGGGATGTAAGTAATGTAACAGAAATGTCAAGAATGTTCGAAGATGCTGGATTATCAACAGAGAACTATGACAAAACATTGATCGGTTGGAGTGGGTTAGGTTTACAGAGCAATGTTTCTTTTCACGCGGGCAATAGTAGCTACTGTGATGGATCCACTGCCCGACAAAAGATTATAGATGACTTCGGTTGGACTATTACCGATGCGGGGGAAGGTTGTCCTCAACAACCTTTTATCACTACATGGAAAACCAATAATTATGGAGCCTCTGATGACAACCAAATTACTATCCCCACGGGCGACGGAACCTTTGCCTATAACGTAGACTGGGGTGATGGCACTACGGATACTACGGTTTATACAGGCGATGCCACCCATACCTATGCTACAGCTGGAACTTATACGGTGAGCATCAGCGGCGATTTTCCACATTTGAAATTTGATGATCAAGAGGAGGACAATCGAAAATTGCTATCGGTAGAACAATGGGGTGATCAGGTTTGGGGTTCTATGGAGCAAATGTTTAAGTATTGTTTATACTTAAGCATCAATGCTTCCGATGTACCCAATCTTTCAGAAGTGACCAGTATGAAGCAAATGTTTTTCTATGTTAATAAAGAATTCAACCAAGATATAGGCACATGGGATGTAAGTAATGTTACCGATATGAGCGAAATGTTTTATTATGCAGAACAATTTAACCAAGATATAGGCAATTGGGATGTAAGTAATGTTACCGACATGTCAAATATGTTCTACTATGCAAAACAGTTTAATCAAAATATTAATTCATGGGATGTTAGTAAGGTAACTTCTATGAAAGGAATGTTCTTTCGTGCGGAATACTTCAACCAAGATATTGGCGGTTGGGATGTAAGCCAGGTGGTTGATATGAGCGAAATGTTTGCCTGGGTATCACGGTTTGATCAAGATATAAGTGGTTGGAACGTATCCAGTGTAACTAATATGAGAGCTATGTTCCAATTTACTTATGGCACTAACTTGAATATAGGTGGATGGGATGTGAGTAATGTAACCAACATAAGTTATTTGTTTAATGGTGCTCCATTATTCAATGAAGATATTGGTGGTTGGGACGTGTCTAAAGTAACCAACATGGCTCATATGTTCGATGGCGCTTATGTTTTTAACCAAGATATAAGTGGCTGGGACGTAAGTAAGGTAACCAATATGAAAAGTATGTTCGATAGCGCTTATGTTTTTAACCAAGATATCGGGGGTTGGGACGTAAGTAAGGTAACCAATATGGTCGGTATGTTCGCTTATGCGGAGTCCTTTAACCAAGATATCAGCGGATGGGACGTGGGCAATGTTGCCAATATGGAAGGGATGTTCTTCTCGGCAAGGGCCTTTAACCAAAATATTGGTTCTTGGGAGGTAGGTCAAGTAACCAGTATGAAAAACATGTTTTTTGATTGCCCATTGAACCAGGACCTTGGGGCATGGGATGTAAGCAATGTTACGGATATGTCGGATATGTTCGGAAGTTTCGGTTACCTATCCATTGAAAATTACGATAAGCTATTAATGGGCTGGAGTACATTAACCCTGCAGCGGGAGGTGAATTTTGGCAACTATGCCGCCTATTATTGCAGTGCAAGCGATGCAAGACAGAGAATCATAGATGACTTTGCTTGGAGCATTTTCGATGCTGGACAAAAATGTCTGGATTCCGATAATGATGGTGTTGAGGATTCTATGGATACTTGTGCGGATACACCAGTAGGAGAAACCGTCGATGCCAACGGTTGTTCGGATAGCCAGAAGGATAGTGATGGTGATGGGGTTGTCAACGATTTAGACCTTTGTCCCAATACTCCTGCCGGGGAAGCCGTGGATGCCGAAGGCTGTTCCGATAGCCAGAAGGACAGTGATTTTGACGGAGTAAACGATGCCCAGGACCAATGCCCGGATTCCCCTGAAGACGAGGCCGTGGATGCTAATGGATGTGCCAACAGCCAAAAAGATACCGATAATGATGGTGTCATGGATGATGTGGATACGTGCCCTAGTACCCCTGCCGGGGAAACGGTCGATGCCAATGGTTGTTCGGATAGCCAAAAAGATGGTGATGATTCTGGAGACGGAACGGATAACGGCGACGGTGATGGTGAGACTGGCGGAGAAGATGATGCCAATACATTAAAAGTGTCCCAAGCCTTTACGCCGAACGGCGATGGGGTAAACGATACCTGGACCATCTACGGTATAGAGAATTATCCCAATTCCATAGTGCGTGTCTTTAACAGCTGGGGCAAAGAGGTGTTCGCTGCCAAGAACTACCAGAACAATTGGGACGGTCACTACAACGACCTGAGCAGTGGACTTCCAGATGGAGGTTCCTATTACTACCAGGTAGACCTTGAAGGAGACGGCCGCGTTGATATGGACGGATGGCTATTTTTGGCCAAACAATAATAACAATACCTAAGAAATACAATAAAACACCATGCAGAATATAAAGAATTTAGTATCCATAGCACTCTTCCTCATCTTTGGGACCTTAAGTGCGCAACAGGAAGGGTTATTAAGCAATTACCGCTACCATATGAATGCCTATAACCCGGCCTATGTCTCTCCAGAGGGGGAGACAGCCATCACTTCCAGCTTCCGCCAGCAATGGACGGGAGTGGAAGAGGCACCAAGAACTATGGTGGTCTCCTTTGGCACCCGTTTGGGCGAGAAGATGGGCCTAGGGGTGTCCGTGATGAACGACAAGACCTTTATAGAGAGCCAGACCTTTATTGGTATAGACTACTCCTATAAGCTTCAGTTGTCCGAAAACTCGGAGCTCTACCTCGGGCTTAAGGCGGGTGGCAATACCTATTCGGTAAACACGGCCGGGCTGGAGACTTATAATATTCAGTCGGACCCCAGTATAGCATCGATCTCCGATTTTAACCCCAATATAGGGGCGGGGATACTTCTTAAAAGGGAGGCACTATTCCTTTCCTTGGCCATGCCCAGGATGTTGAGCACGGATAGGGCTGAGAATAGCAACGGTACGGCTACGGCCACTGTGGCCAAGCCCCACCTTTACGCTACGGTAGGCTATGATCTGCCATTGGGCAATGGCAACCTAATGCTGAAGCCCTCGGCCATGATGCGACAAGTAAACGGGGCACCGCTGTCCGTAGATTTCAATACCATGTTGTCTTTTAACAACGATTTTGAAGTGGGGGCCAGTTATAGGACCGATTCCGCTTTTGCTGGACTGGTTAATCTAAGTCTACAAAAGCGACTTACCCTTGGCTTTGCCTATGAGGTAAGTACCAGAAGCGAACTGGCCAGTGCCAAGAATACCAATGAGCTGTTCTTGAGATTTGTGTTTTAAAAACAAGCGGGGCTTTTCCCCGAACAATACTTGTAAAAAATGAGGTGCCCAAGGGTGCCTCATTTTTTTGTCTTATGGGAGACTTAGCGCAGTGTTTGTGGTTGGTAAGGCAGGCAGGTCCCAAAGGCTGTTGGGAGAGGTCTAAACAAACAGGATAAAACAATTAGCCGAGCTGTTGAATTACAAATTCCTCAAAAAAGGGAGGTTTTATTTCGTAAAAGTTTACGATATTCATGCCTGCAAATAGAAAATTGGCAATTAGGTCACAAATAAAACAACAATTTGAAAATTCCCTATATGCTTTTTAAGCCTTGCTGGATTAGATGTTTGTGGATTCATAAAAAAACCAAAATAACCAATGGAAAAAGATGGCAAGAAGAAGCTGCGTAGCAGTGACTGGTTCGGACGTACAGGTAAGGACGGATTTATCTATAGGGCCTGGATGAAGAATCAGGGAATACCGGATTATGAATTTAACAACAAACCAGTAATTGGTATCTGTAATACCTGGTCCGAGCTTACTCCCTGTAACGGGCACTTCCGTGAGCTGGCAGAATGCGTAAAAAAAGGGATTTGGGAAGCCGGAGGATTCCCGGTAGAATTTCCGGTAATGTCCCTTGGTGAAACCATCATGAAACCTACCGCCATGCTCTATCGTAATCTGGCCAGTATGGATGTGGAGGAAAGTATACGGGCCAATCCCTTGGACGGAGTGGTATTGCTCTGTGGCTGCGATAAGACCACCCCATCTTTGGTAATGGGCGCCTGTAGCGTAGATATCCCGACCATAGTGGTGTCAGGAGGGCCTATGCTTACGGGCAAATACAGGGGAAAAAATATTGGAACCAGTGATATATGGCGCTATCATGATGACGTTAGGGAAGGAAAACTTGAGAATGCGGAGTTGCGGAATATAGAAGCGGCCATGTGTAGAAGTGACGGACACTGTGCCGTAATGGGCACGGCATCCTCCATGGCTTGTATGGTAGAGTCCCTAGGGCTAAGTTTGCCCGAAAATGCAGCAATTCCCGCTGCCGACGCCAGAAGAAAAGTACTGGCTCAGCTCAGTGGCCTTAGAATAGTGGAAATGGTAAAAGAGGATTTAAAACTATCCGATATACTAACCATAAAAGCCTTTGAAAATGCCATCAAGGTCAATGCGGCCATTGGAGGGTCTACCAATTTTGTAATCCACCTTTTGGCTATTGCTGGACGCATTGGCGTGCCCTTAAAGTTGGAGGACTTCAATACACTTTCGGCCAATATTCCGCTTATCGCCAATCTGCAGCCATCTGGCAAGCATTTTATGGAGGATTTATTTTACGCTGGAGGCCTGCCGGCCGTTCTAAAGGAACTAAAAGGTATATTGAACAATGAAGTTGTTACGGTAAACGGTAAGACTGTTGAAGAGAATTATGGGAACGCACAGAATTATGATGATGATGTAATAGGAAGCGTGGTGAAACCTTTTAACGATGCAACAGGCTTGGCCATACTTAGTGGTAATCTTTCCGAAAATGGTGCCGTTATAAAACCATCTGCAGCAAGTGCCCATTTAATGAAACATACAGGGAAGGCTGTGGTCTTTGAGAATATCGAGGATTATAAGGCTAGGATAGATACCGATGAATTGGAGGTAGACGAAAGTTGTGTTCTAGTACTTAAAAATGTTGGGCCCAAAGGATATCCCGGAATGCCGGAAGTAGGTAATATGGGATTGCCCAAAAAACTTTTGGAAAAAGGAGTCAAGGATATGGTCCGTATTTCTGATGGGCGTATGAGTGGAACCGGTTTTGGTACCGTTGTGCTACATGTTTCCCCGGAGGCGGCCATGGGCGGTAATTTTTCAGTAATTGAAAATGGGGATTTGATAACCCTTGATGTTCATAATCGTAGCCTGACTCTAGCTGTGAGCGATGAGGAATTGGAAAGACGCAAGAAAAAGAGGGCAGTGCCACCACCAGTAGTGGACAGGGGCTATGTAAATTTATATGTCAACCATGTGCAACAGGCACATTTGGGTGCGGATATGGACTTTTTACAAGGGAAATCGGGAAGTGAAGTCCCTAGGGATTCCCATTAATTGAATTTAGGTCAACTATGGATTTTAAAGATAAAGTAGCCATTGTTACAGGAGCTGGACAGGGCATTGGGCTAGAAATTTGCAAACAGTTGGTGGCCTATGGTGCCCATGTTATTTTAAACGATGTGGATGCCAAATTGGCCGAAGAGGCGGTTTTAAAAATAAACCAAAAAAATGGAAAATGTATCCCCTTTGCAGGGGATTCAGGGGATATAGAGTTCATACAAAAAATGGTAGATAAGTCGGTTTCCGAGTTTGGAAAATTGGATATGGTTGTTGCCAATGCAGGGATAACCCTCTTTGGTGAATTCCTAACTTACCCCCCGGAATCTTTCTTTGAAGTCATGAAAGTAAATTTGGGAGGAAGTTTCTTTTTGGCCCAGTATGCGGCCAATCAAATAAAAAAACAGGGTTCGGGCGGATCTATCCTTTTTATGTCTTCGGTAACCGGGCACCAGGCACATGAAAACTTGGCGGCCTATGGGATGAGCAAGGCCGCATTGGAAATGTTGGCCAAAAATTTGGTCATAGAGTTATCGCCCTATAACATAAACGTTAATACCGTTGCTCCAGGGGCTACTTTGACCGAGAGAACCTTAAAGGATAAAGATTACTTAGAAACCTGGGAGAATATTACGCCCATGGGTAGACCTGCATCAGTGAATGATATAGCCCAAGCCGTATTGTTCTTAATATCGAATAATGCCAAACACATTACAGGGCAGAGTTTGGTCATTGACGGGGGTTGGTCATCGGTTAGTCCGTCTCCTTATAAAAATTAATAGGCTACGTAAATATTTATAATGCCTCAAATAATCCATAAATTATAAAAGATATTAAAAGTATGAGTCCAGAAGTAGTTAGTGGTATAAAGTGCGAATTAGGAGAAGGGCCGCTGTGGGATGAGACCAAAAATCAAATATGTTGGATAGATATCCTAAATGGAAATATCCACGAATGGCAGCCAAGTACGAAAACCTCGAATACCCATTTGGTAGGCCAAATGATCGGGGCCATGGCCGTTTGTGACGATGGGAATTATATTGCCGCCCTGAAGGACGGATTTGGGTTCATAAACCGCAAAACTGGGAAAGTCGATATGATAACGAATCCAGAGAAAGATTTGCCAGAAAACAGATTCAACGATGGGAAATGTGATCCAGCGGGAAGGTTTTGGGCCGGGACCATGCCCATTGCAGAAGATAAATCCTCGGGTAGCCTTTATGTGCTGGATGCCTCATTAAATGTTAGGAAAAAGGAATTCAATATTAGTGTTTCAAATGGCCTGGCCTGGAGTCTAGATCACAAAACAATGTACTTCATAGATTCTCCGACCCGCAAAGTAGTGGGCTACGATTACGATAAGGAAAGTGGTGAATTGGCCAACAAAAGAACGGTCGTTACCATTGCCGAAGAAGATGGCTTTCCAGATGGGATGACCATAGACCATGAGGGGATGTTATGGGTAGCACATTGGGGAGGGTGGCAGGTAGCCCGCTACGACCCTGGAACGGGGAAAAAATTATTGTCCATTACTATGCCGGTTTCCCAAGTTACCTCCTGTACTTTCGGAGGTGAAACTTTAAATGATATATACATTACCTCGGCAAGGAAAGGCTTAAGTAGGGAGGAATTGGCAAAACAACCCTTGGCGGGTTCTCTTTTTGTTATCCGGGAATCCGGTTTTAAAGGCCTCCAAGCACATGGGTTTAAAAAGTGAACATTATAAAGTTACCTACCCTACTTGGACTATAAAGGTAATCCGATTGTATAACCAATTGTAGGGTGGGATGTCGTGATACAAAGCTCCTTTCCCAAGGCAGGGAAAGTTGGCTTTGCCGAAAGAGAAGCCGGATGGGGTTGAGGTCCTAAGCCTAGAAACTTTACAAAGACCGGTCATTAAAACGATTGTGACATCTGGTTAGCCAAAAAAGGCTGGCTGAGGCTAGCTGTAGAAGTGCCAATACGGAAAACTTTGCGCCGCGTTTTGGGTTAAAGAACGAGCGTGATGTTCGTGCTAGCGGAGGTTTTAATTCTAGTTTGCGCTTGTTGACCTACATTCTTCAAAATTTTACCCCAACTTTTCCTTAAAAAAATCGACAGTACGTCCCCATGCCAAATCAGCGGCTTCACGGTCATACCTTGGTGTGGTATCATTGTGAAACCCGTGGTTTGCCTTAGGGTAGATATAAGATTTGTATTCCTTGCCATGCTTTTTTAGAGCTTCTTCATAGGCCGGCCACCCTTCGTTGACGCGTGTATCCAATTCGCCAAAATGGAGCAACAACGGAGCATTTATTTTATCTATACCTTCTGTTGGCTGTCCACCGTAGAAAGGAACTGAAGCTTCTAAACTAGGCACCTTTACCGCCATCATATTCGAAATCCAACCTCCAAAACAGAATCCGACCACACCAACCTTGCCGGAACATTCCGGATGGGCTTTTAAATGTTCAAAGGCTGCGATAAAATCCTCCAACATTTCATCGCGGTCTCGTTTACCCTGAAGTTCGCGGCCCTCATCGTCATTGCCTGGGTATCCGCCAAGAGGTGTCAAAGCGTCTGGAGCCAAGGAGATAAACCCTGCAAGGCCGGCCCTTCGCCCAACGTCTTCTATGTGCGGATTCAATCCACGGTTTTCGTGGACCACAATTATTCCTGGGAGTTTCTCCTTGGCATCCGCTGGCCTTGAAAGCAAACCTTTTATAGCGCCTCCACCTTTTGGGGAATTGTAATAGATAAATTCCGATTTTAATTGCGGGTCATCGGGCTTTATCTGGATTTTTTTTACGTAATCTGGAGAGATAAAGCTAAGTAGGGAAGCTACCGTTAGCCCACCAACCGCATAAGTGGATAATTTATCCATAAACAGTCTTCTGCTTACCCTATTATGGGCATAGTCATCGTAGAGGTCAAAAACCTCTTGTTTTATGTCTTCTTTTTTCAATGGTTCCATGAGTATTGATTTATAGTTACTTCTACCTTTATCTTTGCTGACCTTTCAATTTGACTAAAACAATTTTATTGAATGGAAGTTGCTCCTATACTTTATCACAAATCTTTTGGATTTAAATTAGTTCTACAACTTTATAGAAAACCATTACACTATTATTTTTCAATTTTGTTTCCCGCATAATTCTTGGTTCATAAGGCCATCTTTTTTGAAATAGGAAAACCGGAATTTAATAGAACCTATTAAAAGTATAAAAATAGATTTAACTATTAATGGAAATTATGATGACAAATAAAATCTCGACCATTTGGATGAATTAAGAATCTCAATAAATTAATCTTGCCATTGAAGTTTTAATTGAAAATAAATCTAGAGTTTAAATTTAAGTGAGGTTTAGAGGGTTATTGCGTTAAAAGAATTATAATTAAAATGATTTAGAAGGTCTAATTTTACTTATATTTGACGTTCAGTTTTTGTTACACTGTACCTTTAAAACTTACCCCCCCAAATAGATTTATTGCGTAATAACTTGTGCTTACATTTAGCATATGCTTTAACTATTAATGGCCTTTAATTTGCTTAAACGACTATTGTTAAAATTTGTCAAATACTATTTGCCTATACTTATATTAAGTGTTTTGGCGGTTTTGTGGATTTATAAAAAGGAACATTCCAGTCTGATTACCTTACAGGAAAATGAGCTCTCCTATAAGAAGCAGCTAATTGTTGAACTTCTAAAACCCATGTTGGCAAACCTCTATTATTGGGAGCAATACGGTTTTAGCGAGAACGATTTTAACCCAGATAAGAATTCCCGTCTAAACAAGGACATAGGTGATTTTTTTATTGGAATGGATAGTTATAGTCAGTTTAGGCTCATTAATTTGTCTGGAACCGAGGTTTTTAGGCTTAATCGGAAAGAGAATGGGCAAATAGTTAAAAGTAATGAGCTCCAGGATAAGGCCGATCGAGATTATTATAAGTTGACCAGAGATCTAAGGAAAGATCAAATTTATCTGTCCCCGTTAAATTTAAATCAAGAAAATGGTATCCTGGAAACGCCATATAAGCCTATGATCAGGGGGGTGGCCCCTATATACGATACTATTGGGAACAAACTAGGTATAGTGGTTATTAATTTCAGTGCCATAAAGCTCAGTGATCTGCTGAAAAAGAACAATCATTATCCTTTTATGCTATTGGATCGCCAAGGTAGTTATTTGGTAAGCGATGATGGCATTAAAGAGTTTGCCCATTTAATACCTAACGGACAAAATATTACATTTAAAGAAGACCGTCCCCAGGTATGGGATTCCCTGAATACCAAAGAAAACAAGTCATTGCTCTTGAATGGGGATTTGTGGGTAAAAACGGAACTGGATTTTAAAAGTGAACTGTTGCGGACACCCTTATTTCAGCACAAGTCTATGGATATTGACACAACCAATAAATGGGTGCTGCTAAAACACATAGATTCCCAGCTTTTAACTGTTGGGATTAAAAATGATGTCTTTTTAGTGTTGTTGATAAATGTGTTGGCTATAATAGCTATTTTTTGCATGTCCTTTTTAGAAACAACTAGTGAGAATTCCAAAAGGAGGTATTTGAGTGCCTTAGAATTAATGAACAATGAGCTGGAGGAAAAAAGCACTCAGTTGGAACATAAAAACAAGGCCTTGGCAAGCATTCAGAATAAGTTGGAAGTTCGCAATGCCCAACTTTTGGAGTACAACAACATAGTGGCCCATAATTTAAGGGCTCCCACTACAAGTGTTTCTACTTTGGTGTCTATGTTGCAGGAATCAAAAGACTATGAAGAGGCCAAAAGTTATTTTCCCAAATTACAAAAGATAACCCATGCCATCAACACCTTAGTGGACGATCTGCTAGTTTACGTAAGGATACTCAATGATGAGAATGAGGTAAGGTTGGAAAAAATTGCTTTAGAGCCGCTCATCACATCGACCTTAAACCTCTATGTGGAAACTTTGGATCAAGTAACTATCGATGTAAAAACCGATCTTAAAGCATGGGACCAAATAAATTTTTCAAGGATCTATTTACAGAGTATCATTCAGAACCTAATTTCCAATGCTATAAAATACAAGGATCCCGACAAAAATCCGGTCATAATTATTCGAACACTTTGGGAGGGTAACAGAAAAGTATTATTGGTAGAGGACAATGGCGTTGGGATAGATATGAATCGACATGGCAGTGACATTTTTAAGTTATACAAAAGATTTCATCGAGGGTTATCCGGGAAGGGTATGGGTTTATTCTTGGTAAAAACACAATTAGAATCGTTAAACGCTAGCATTGAAGTTACTAGTGAAGTGGGAATAGGAACTACATTTAAAATAACCTTTGACAAATATGAATAAATTACACTTTTTTCTTATCGACGATGATGAGATTTTTCAGTTTATAATGAAGAATACTATTGCAGAAGTAAGTCCAGATATCAAGATCAAGTTTTTTTCCGACGGTGAAAAAGGAATCGATTTCTTAAAGCAGAATCTTGGGGCCGCTATTAATCTGCCTGATATTATCCTTTTGGACGTAAATATGCCTTTTATGGATGGATGGGAGTTTCTCCATGAATACAAGTCACTTCAAACCGAATTAAAGAAAGAAATTAGTATTTACTTGCTAACATCGTCCAATAATCCTCAAGATATCGCCAAGGCGAAGGAAATTAGTACACTTTCGGGTTATTTGGTAAAGCCAATATCAAAGGACGGAATTAAAAACCTAGTTACTAATTTTCCATCAAACGAGTGGTATCACAATGACTATTAGATGATAAACGTGAATTCTATGTTAGAAAATTTGTGTCAGTCAGAGTGATTTTGGATAGAAAAATGTATCCAAGACAACTAAATTTTCCATCAAAAGTCTAATTTTAATATACGTTTTCTTCATTTCACTGTGAAGAACCACTCGATTTGACGGCTTTTACTTTTTAAGTTTTTACATCGAACTCACGTTATAACGTCTCGCTGAAGTGTGTTTTGCAATAGGTCTTGTTTCAACCTATTGGCTTGCTTAAAAGAGGAACTAAGTGCGATAAAATCTTAATGCTAGTCAGGGTGACAATTGGGAAAAACTATTTTAAACAATGGGAACCATCCAAAAGATGGTTGGAAAACCAAACGATATCCTCGGTCATTCGAGTTATTTTCAAACATAGCTTCGAGAGTTATGGGGCACTAAGGATCAAAGTGGAGCTCTCATAAAGGGGATATTGTATCTCAAGACCCAGGTTAGCTAGGATAATGAATGTAAATGATCTGTTTGCCAAAAGAAAGGGGAAATTTATAACTAACACCCATAGTGAACACAACTATCCGATAGCTCCCAATATATTGAACCAGGACTTTAGCGTTTCCAGACCAAATCAAGTCTGGGTATCGGACATTACCTATATAGGGATAGGACAGGGCTGGATGTATTTAACAGTAGTCATAGACCTGTTCCACCAAAAGGTCGTTGGATGGTCAATGGGCCGAACTCTGAGTACCAGAGAAACCTTCATTCCTGCATGGAATACGGCAATTAGATCGAACAACATTACAAAAGAACTTATATTCCATTAGGATAGAATTTCACAGTACGCAAGTTCCTGTTTTACCGATATCCTTAAAAGCTATAATGGATCGGTAAAACAAAGTATAAGCAGAAAAGGTAATTGTTGGGATAACGCAGTGGCTGAATCATTCTTTAAGAGCCTAAAGGAATGGGTCTATGCGCAGAGCTATAACCTCAGATCAGAAGCCGAGCTATCTGTCTTCCAATGGATAGAAACCTGGTATAACATAAAAAGAATACTCTCTTATTTGGGATATAAAACAATAGAGGAAATTGAAATAAAAGTGTACAATCAAAAAGTAGCTTCATGACTCTTTTCTAATTGTCCACTTTTTTGTTGCAAGTCCAAATAGGGTAATCATTATATCGAACTCAAATTAAAAGGATTATTACAATTCAATTATTATGTTTAATGAATTACTTTGGTAATTACAAAAATGATTATCATCGCGGTCGTACCGAAAATTAGAGTGCCAGCAGTCTGTATTTGATAACCTTGTTTTACGTTCATTCCTGTTAATTGTGTTAAAACCCAAAAGAAGCTATCGTTAACATGGGAAGCTACTGAGGATCCGGCACCAATTGCCAATACTGTCATAGCTTGGAGAAAAGGTTCATCCAAGCCCAAAGCTGACATAAGAGGAGCAGTAATTGAAGCGGTGGTTACCAATGCAACCGTAGAAGACCCTTGTGTAGTCTTTAAGCAAGCAGCTAAGAAAAAAGGGAAAAACAGACCGATTTCCAGCCCTGTAAAGCCCTCGGTAATAATATCGGCTATACCCGAATTTTGAAGCATTTTGCCAAAGATTCCTCCTGCTCCGGTAATTAATATTATAGGAGCTGCTACTTTTAGTGAATCACCTACCCATCCAGTGGCTGAAAATATTTTTTCATCTAGTTTTTCTGGAAGTACTAGTGATAGGATGACTCCAATGAGTAATGATATTACCGGTGTTCCTAAAAATGAAATACAATTTTTGAATATTGATGGCTGAAAATCTAGACCGGGGTAGTCCATAACAGATTTCAATAAAATCAATACTAGCGGAACCACGATTGCCAACAATGATTTCCATAAAGCAGGTTCCTTTTCGGGGTTTGCAATTGGTTCGATTAGAATGGGAATATCAATTTTAGAGGCTACCTTTTTTGCGTATATATAGCAAGGAATCAGCGAAAGGCTACTTACCAAGAGACCCCATAAAATAACATCACCTAAACTAGCTCCTAATATACCCGCCGCCGCTATTGGACCGGGGGTAGGAGGTACCATGACGTGAGCTGCAGTTAATCCCATTGCCAATGCAGCTGTTGTGCCCGCATAAGAAATCCCGGCTTTCTTGGATAATACCTTATTCAAAGGATTCATCATTAAGAGCGCGCTATCCGCAAATATGGGTATTGACAGGACGTATCCCGTAATCATCATTGCTAAATGAATGGACCTTTCTCCTATTAAATTCAATATGCGGGTGGCTATTACCATTGCTCCGCCAGACTTCTCTAAGATTGTTCCAATGGTTACACCAAAAAGTATAATGAGACCAATTTTACCTAAAATATCTCCAAAGCCCGAGTTAATCGAATCTATAATTAATTCAGCCGTCATTCCTGTAATAAACCCATAACCGATTGCGGCAAGTAGTAGCACAAAAAATGGATGAATTTTAAACTTAACAATACCTACAACTAAAAACGTTAATGAAACTAGTAATGCAATTATATAAGTCATGTTATTTATGGTTTAGTTGGTTATTTGAACTTCTCAAATATTTATTACCATTCTGCAAAATTTCCATCCGCATTTCTCCAGATAGGGTTAGACCAATTATGTCCGATTTTTTGGCCTTTTTTCAACTTCTCTTCGTTTATTTCGATTCCAAGACCTGGTTTTTCCAACAATTTGATATATCCTTTTTCCACTTCTAAAACTTCTGGATTTAATACATAGTCCAAAATGTCATATCCTTTATTGTAATGTATTCCCAAGCTGCTTTCTTGTATGACCGCATTTGATGATGCAAAATCAAGATGTAAAGCGGAAGCGAGTGATATAGGTCCTAAGGGACAATGCGGTGCAATGGCAATGTCATATGCTTCTGCCATTGTTGCAATTCTTCTTACCTCAGAAATACCACCGGCATGACTAAGGTCAGGTTGAATAATATCGACAACACCGTCGTATAGTATGCCCTTAAAATCCCATCTTGAAAACATGCGCTCTCCGGTTGCTATTGGAATACTTGTGTAAGAATAAATATGTTTCAATGCGTCATTGTTTTCACTTAACACCGGTTCTTCTATGAACATTGGTTCATACGGTTCAAGCTCATCTATTAGCCTTTTAACCATTGGCTTGTGAACTCTTCCGTGGAAATCCAGTCCAATATCCAAATCGTATCCAAATTCCTCTCTTAATAATTTGATATTATTTGCTACCTTTTTAATGTCCTTTAATGACGATACCCAATCCATTGCTCCTGTGGCATTCATCTTAACAGCTTTATAACCTTGCTTCATTTTGTCATGAGCTTGTTCCAGAACAACATCTGGATTGTCTCCACCAATCCAACAATACATTTTCATTTTTTGTCTTATAGCCCCTCCTAACAATTCATAAACAGGTACATTTAAGAACTTCCCTTTAATATCCCATAAGGCCTGGTCAATTCCAGATATAGCACTCATCAAAATAGGCCCGCCTCTATAAAAACCACCTCTATAAAGCACTTGCCAAATATCTTCGATATTATTTGCAGTACGTCCTATCAGATATTGCTCTAGCTCCTTTATGCAAGCGGCTACCGTATCAGCTTTTCCTTCAACCACAGGCTCACCCCAGCCGACGATTCCACATTTGGTGGTAACTTTTACAAACAACCATCTTGGTGGAACTTTAAATAATTCTATTTTTTCAATTTTAAGTTGGTCCATGATTATTTCGATATTAATTGAAAGAATTTATTCGCCGTACTTTCTATATTTTCCAAGGCATTACTACCATTGGCAGATTTGGTCAAAACACTTCCTAATCCTACACCTGCCGCACCTGCCTTCATCCAATCTTCCATATTGAGTAAGTTTATACCTCCAACAACAAAAAAGTCAACCTTGTCCAATGAAGCTTTGACCGATTTGAAGTAATTGATTCCAAGGTCTCCTGCAGGAAATAATTTTACAATGTCAGCACCGTTTTCTACGGCCAGACAAACTTCAGATGGGGTGACAGCTCCCATCAATACAGGAATATTTTTTTGATGGGCAATTCGAATTACATCTACGTTGGTATTTGGCGTAACTAGGAATTGTGCGCCCGCTTGGATCGCTTCTTTAGCAATTGCAGTATTCGTTACGGTACCAGCCCCAATTAAGACATTATTATCAGAATAGAGCCTTCTGGCATTAGTGATTTCCTCACAAAAACCCGGAGTATTTGAAGTGATTTCAAGTACTTTTAAACCTCCATTTATTAAGCTTTTTAGGAAAGTAGGGACTTCTAATTGTTCTTTCAAGCGAACAATTGCCACTATTTTTTCTTTCTTGATTATTTTTACTATTTCTTGTCTTCTCATCTTAATACGTGACCTCCTGTGTTACCTTCCATAATTGAAAGAATTTCTTTTTCACTACTAGTATGTTGATCTCCTTGAATTGTATGTTTTAGGGCAAAGGCTGCTGTTGCAAAATCAACTATTCTTTTGTTATTCCAGCCACAATTAATACCATGTAAAGTAGCGGCGGCAAAAGCATCACCTGTACCAAAACGATCTGAAATAGAGACATTGGTAGTATCTGAAATATAATGTTTGGAGTTTGAAAGTAAGATGGCGGAAATTTTATTTTGACTTGCTGAGATGTGCTTTCTAATAGTAAACGCTAATTGTTTTACTCCGAATTTTTCATATGCTATAGTCGAGGCTTCCATTGTTTTTTCTAATTCGGAATCACCAACGGTTGTTAAGTCATAAACATCTTTCAACACACCATAGTTTCCAAATAGTAAATCTGTATGCTCTAATATTTGATTAAAAATTTTGCGTGCATCTGCTGGATCATTCCAAAGTGACCTACGATAATTCATGTCAAAGGCAACCTTGACTCCTTTCTGTTTCGCTACTTTTGCAGCTTTTATAGTTTCTTCAGCACATTGCTTGGAGAGAACGGGGGTGATGCCGGAAAGAAATATCCATTTTTTATTTTCTAATATTTCCTCCCAGTCGAACTCGTTAGTCCCAATTTCGCTAATAGAGGAGTTCGACCGGTCATATATAACACTTGAAGGGCGAATCGAAGAGCCAACTTCTATGAAATATGTGCCAATTCTTTTTCCTCCTCTTGTTATATATTTAGTGGAGATTCCGTACGATTGTAACGAAGCTATGGCAGCCTCTCCTAATTGATTATTCGGAAGTTTCGTGATATGGTCAACTTGATTTCCAAGTACACCCAATGAACTAGCAACATTAGATTCCGAACCTGCAAAGCTAGCTTGATATTGCAGTGATGATCTAATTTTTGTGGCATGATTACCGGGAGTCAGCCGAAGCATGGTTTCTCCAAACGTTATAAAGCTCATTTTTTATGAGGATTTGGAATAGTTGTTTTTAGTTTCAAGAATGTGAACTCTCATGGCTTCCGCGGCCTTCTTTTCATTTTGTTCTATTATTGCTTGAAGTACATTTTCATGATGTTCTAACATTATTTCTTTGTCATTTTGAATATTACCAACTGAGGGCTTTGCATAAACAATAGTTTTAAATTTTGGCATTAAATTGAAGATTGGACTAAGTAATAAGTCTAATACTTTATTATTTGTGATTGATAGAAGTGTCCGATGAAAATCATTATCAAGTTCTGCTTCTCTTTTCTTGTCATTCAGGTCACACTTACGCATTGCAATCATATTGTTCTTCAAAATGATTAGATGATTTTCATTACGGTACTTAGCAGCTTGAGTAGCTAAAGCTGGTTCTATAATTAATCTTGTATTTATAGTTTGCATAATTAAATCCTTATCAGAAGAAAGTTCAAAGAACATATTCAAAATTTCAGAAGCATTCGTAATATTCATCTCAGAAACATAAACACCACTTCCTTGTTTTACATCTACAATACCCTTAGCATTCATTTTTTTTACGGCCTCTCTTATTGCTGTTCTACTTACATTGAACGTTTTGCATAGCTCATGTTCCGTTGGTATTTTATTTCCAGGAAGATATTTTCCTGTCCTTATAGCCTCTGTTAACTCAAATTCTACTTGTTGAGTAAGTGATTTGTTATGTTTGAGTGGTGTAAACATCATGGTGTCGTTAAATTATCATCAAATTTATAAGATATAATACATCATACAAATTTAATAATAATTAAATTGTAAAAAAAATCACTTAAATGGAAAATGGTTCAATAGTAAGTGTGTAGCCTTCCCTAAAAAGGGTAAGGCTACAAGTGTACTAGTTAATCGTTATTATATTTTTGAATAGGGTTATTAGTTTTACACACTATTATTCTAGATCTTTAATTTTAAATTTGTCACATTAATAAATTAAATAGAAAATTGATTATTGAAAATCTTTATGTTTGAATATAAATTTACTCGATAATCGAAATTTACTTGCTCCGAGGCTTGCCTCGAAATTTTAAGTTTTGTTCTCATACGAATTCCTCTTGGGCTTGCCCTGAGGTAGTTCACGTAATTATATATAGAAATGATACAGGTAATCCACAGGGCGCTTGATGTTTTTGAGCTAATTTTAAAGAATAACAATAAAGGCATGCCCTTACGTGACATTGCCAATGAATTGCATTTAAATCACAGTACTTGTTCCAATATATTAAAGACTTTAACAGATAGAAAATATTTGGAAAAATCCAGTGTAAATAGGTATTATAAAATTGGACCAATGTTGATTTCGGCGATGAGTGACAATTCTTATAGCCATAAGCTTATTAGTGCAGCTGAAGAGCCTATGAAATATTTAAGCAACGTGACTAATGAAAATTGTACTTTGGGTATCTTAAAAGATGGTATCAGATTTAGTTTACACCAAGTTTTGGTTGAACACGATTTGAATGTAATATCTAAAAGGGAAAAGCCTGTTTATGATACTTCCTCGGGAAGAGTTATTCTTGCCTATTTAGGTCGTAAAGAGCAAATGGATTTTATTAAGACATATGGGTTGCCAAAGATTGGAGTATGGCCAGAAGTTAAGGATGAACAGAGTCTGTTATTTGAGCTTGATATTATTAAGAAAAATAAGATTGCAAAACAGCTAAGTGATTCGCATGTCTTAGGGTTAGCTGTTCCAATTATAGTCAATGATAATGAATTGGTCGCTGCACTAAGTGTGTATTTGCCAGAAGTGCGTTTTATTGGCGCCAAGAAAGCTCTAATTATTGAAGAGTTATACGTGGCTCAAAAAAGAATCTACCAAAATCTGGAAATTGCCTAATTTTCAAGAATTTCTTTTTATTAGGTGTGGTTTTTATTTGGTTTTGGAATTCGAAAAAGCACCTATTCTCTGAAGGAACTTATTAATATATATTGTATTTGTAGTTTACTTTTTGTAGGACTATAATTAATAAATCATTATTATAAGATTTACCTGACACTTCAATTCTTCTGAAGTATAATTCTCAAAATATCATCAGTTTTTAAAATGAATTTCTAGTTTTAAGACTTACTTATGGAGTTTCATGACTGGAAATTGAAAAATAATACAATTATTAAAACCGTAATTTATATGGTTATAATTGCATTAAAACTGGTATAACGCGCATATTTTTGACAAATATTTTGTTTTTAATTTTATTTACATATATTTACTGCATTATAAAATTAATATTCCATAATATAAAATAATTAACCAAATGAAAACAAAACTTGTGATTATTCTAATGGTTTTTTGCGCTTTGGCATCAGCGCAAGATCAAATTAAAGTTTCGGGAAGTGTGAAAACCGAAATCGGTGAGCCACTACCAGGAGTCACTATCGTTGCCAAAGGAACTATGATAGGTACTACAGCGGATTTCGACGGCAACTTTGAAATCAATGTTTTTAATAATTCTGTTTTGGAATTCAGTTATATTGGATTTCAGACTAAGGAACTAACTGTAAATGGGTCTGAACCAGTTAATGTTATTATGATTGAGGATACTAGTCAACTCGATGAAGTAGTAGTTATAGGTTATGGTACGGTAAAGAAAAGTGACATTACCGGCTCTGTTTCCTCGGTGAAAAGTGATGAGATATCAGCCATTCCTACTTCAAATGTCATGCAGGCATTAAATGGTAGAGCTGCTGGGGTGCAAGTAAAACAGAACACTGGTGCTCCTGGAGCAGGAATAAGTATTCGTGTAAGGGGAACAAATTCAATACAGGGAAGTAGTGAGCCTTTATATGTCATTGATGGGTTTCCTGGTGACCCAAATAGCTTAAACAATTCGGATATTTCAAATATTGAAATTTTAAAGGATGCATCAGCTACTGCAATATATGGATCGCGTGGCGCCAATGGGGTTGTACTTATAACTACGAAAAGGGGATCTACTGGCGCTACAAAGGTTGATTTTGAATCAAGCTATGGGGTGCAAACGTTGCGTGAAAAGCTTGAGTTCATGAACGGGTCCGAATATGCTGCATTTTATAATTTACAACAAGTTAATGACGGTTTTGATGAGTACTTTAGTCAAGAGGAGATTAATACTTTTGGGAAAGGGACGGATTGGCAGGATTTGACTTTTCAAAGCGCTCCGATTACAAATAACGTATTGACAGTAAGTGGAGGGAGTGAAAAAACAACGTTTTTAGTTTCTGGTGGTTATTTCAATCAAGATGGTATTATTAAAGGTAGCGGTTATAAGAGATATTCATTAATGACAAACCTTAATCATAAATTCAATGACGTTTTTAGTATTCAATCGAGCATTAAGTTAACAAGAAATATATTGGAAAACCAAAGTTCGAGTGGAAGCAATAGAGGTGGTTCACTACTTGGAGGTATTCTCTCGGCTGCTCCAACTTTATCTCCATATAATCAGGATGGTTCAATTAATAATGTCCAAATTTCTTACCCATTTATGGGAAACAATATTTATAATCCTTTTTATTATATTGATGAAACCAAATCTGTATCCAAGTCTAATAATGTTATAGCTAACCTTGCATTTTTGATCAATCCATTAGATGGTTTAACCTTTAAAATAGCAGGCAACGTGCAAAATTCTGATTCTCGCTCAGATTTTTATCAGTCACTGGATTTTTTGAATTCCTCTGGAAATGCTCAAGTAGCGACTTTACAGGATATTTATTATTTGAGTGAAAATACAGTTAACTATCTCAAGACCTTTAATGAAAAGCATAGTTTATCTGCTTTGGCAGGATTTACTTATGAGGAATGGGTAAATACGAGTTTGTCAGGTTCTGGTACTGGGTTTTTGAGTGACATCACTGAAACAGCAAACTTGGAAGGTGCGGCCATTCCTGGTATACCCAATACTGGATATTCTAAGAATACTTTAATGTCTTATCTTGGGAGGTTAAACTATGTTTATGATAATAGATACTTATTTACCGCTAGTATGCGATCAGATGGATCTTCGAAATACAGTGAAGGAGAGAAATGGGGTTATTTTCCTTCAGGTGCATTTGCTTGGAGGGTAATCAACGAGGGTTTTATGAGGAATCAATCAATAATTTCAGGTTTGAAATTTAGAACAAGTTGGGGGCTTACCGGAAGTCAGGCAATAGACCCATATTCCACATTAAACCTACTCACCTCAGGAAAAACAGTTTTTGGAAAATCTTTATATAATACGTTTGCCCCAGGTACAGTTCTTCCTAACGATTTAAAATGGGAAACTACAGAGCAAACAAATATCGGGCTGGATCTTGCTTTTCTAAATAATCGTTTTGCATTGACCGTTGATTATTATAACAAGAATACAAGAGACCTTTTAAATACTGTCCAATTGCCCCCAACATTGGGTTATGCGCATACTATTAGAAATGTTGGGCAAATCCAAAATAAGGGTCTTGAATTTTCATTAGATGCAAACATCTTGGATTCTTCTTTTAAATGGGATCTTAATGGGAATATATCATTTAATAAGACGAAGGTTGTGCAGCTGCATGATGGTCAGGATATCTTGAATACATTCGGAGTTGTTTATATAGATGATATTACTACTATTCTACGTGAAGGAGAGCCACTGAGTGCTTTTTATGGGTATGTTGATGATGGTTATGATGCAGATGGGCATCCTGTGTACAAAGATTTGAATAATGATGGAGAAATATCAATAGATAATGATAGAACTATTATTGGCGATCCAAATCCCGATTTTATATACGGAATAAATTCTTCCATGTCATTTAAGAATTTTAACTTGACAATGTTCTGGCAAGGGTCATATGGTAATGATATAGCCAATGTTAGTGCCATTGGAAATACATTAGATTATGGGTACGGATTAAATATGTTAAAAGAAGTTTATTACGATCATTGGACACCTCAAAATACAGATGCTAAATATCCAAAAATCACAAATAGTCTAAATATGAATTTTTCTGAACGACTAATCGAAGACGGCTCATATTTAAGACTTCGAAATATTCAAATTGCATATAATATTCCAGTAACTAATTTTTCGAATTTAAGAAATATGTCACTATATATCAGTGGGCAAAATTTACTTACGCTAACAAAATACTCATGGTGGGATCCTGAAGTAAATTCGCAGGGAGGATCAAATTCTATAAGTCAAGGTATTGATTATTATACCTATCCCACATCAAAGTCATTTACCCTAGGCTTAAAAGTAGGGTTTTAACCAAAAAAAAATAGACCTGATGAAAAAGCTAGTTTTGTTATCGTTAATTGCACTCTTTGTGTCATGTGAGAAATCTTTAATTGAAGAACCAAAATCAATTTCAACAAATAATTTTTACAATTCTAATTCGGAGGTGGAAGCTGCAGTGGCTGCGGCCTATGGGCCAATTCGGGGAACCGGTACTATAGAAGCCACCTCATTGGTTGAATCTTTTGCCGACTACCAATATGGAAGGGGAAGCTGGGCCGCTAACAGTAATTATGATGGTTTGAACGCCACAAACATTGGTCGCTCTGCACTTGTTTGGCAAGATTCGTATTTTGCAATTCGAAATGCAAATCTGATTATTTTGAACGTGCCTAATGGGACTGATTTAACCGAAAATGAAAAATTGACTGCAATTGCTGAAGCAAAATTTGTACGCGCATTTTGTTATTTTGATTTGATAAGAAGTTATGGAGGAGTTCCTATTCGAACAGAAAGTAATATGGATGAAGTTGATGTGGAAAGGGCCTCTGAAGATGAAGTATGGCAACAAATTATAAGTGATTTGCAAGATTCTGAAATTAATTTACCAGATACTCCTTCTCTTCCAGGAAGAGGATCAAAATGGGCAGCGAAAGCCGTGCTTTCGGATGTTTATTTTTATAGAGGCATGAATAATGAAGCTGCTGCAAAATCCAATGAGGTTATAGTGTCAAATAAATACACATTGGTGCCAGTGCAGGTAGTTGACGACTATGCTAACTTATTTGGCCCAGATGTGGTTACCACAACGGAGGAGATATTTTACAAAAAATTTAGTCATGAGAAAGGCACCCAATATACGATGATGTTGCATCATCCGGGTGATGGACTAGTTGGTGGTGGCGGTTGGTATGGTCTTTATACTGATATTGAACAGAATAATTTTATGAAAGACTGGAACGACCCTAATGATTTAAGATGGCAACTATGGTACAATTGGGATATTGGACTTGGCGAGAACTCTTATCTAAACTCGAAATTTGTAGATCCAGATGCTCCTGATCAAAATAGCAATTCAACAGACTATCCTATTTACCGTTATGCAGATATTTTATTGTTAAACGCTGAGGCCGAATGTAGAGCAACTAACAGTATAACCGCAAGTGCCATGGAACGATTGAATATGGTTCATAGAAGGGCATATGGATACAATCCTTTATCCGAGTCACCAGTAGACTTTGATATAAGTGATTACAACCAAGATACTTTTATTGAGCTAGTTATCTTAGAAAGAGCGAAAGAACAACAGTGCGAAGGTAAACGTTGGTTTGATTTAAAACGCTTAGGGTCTGATAAATTAAAAGAGATCGTTAAAGCCTCTACTGGCTTAGATGTTCTAGACAAACATCTCCTATATCCAATCCCTTTAAATGAATTAGAAAACAACAAGGCGATTGACCCTGTTGCAGATCAAAATCCAGGGTATTGATTAATACTCAATAAAATCAACTTTGCTATAAAAATTATTGGAAAATAGAGCCTATCTATACTTTTTTAAAAATTATAAAAAGGTATAGTTAGGTTTCTAAGTAAAGCTATTTCTAATTTTTTCAAACCTATAACGTAATATCACTCTTAGAATGTACTTAAATAAGTTCATCTTGGTTTTTATCTTGATTATTTCTGGATTTTGGTCGTGCAGAGATACTACCCTAATCAAGGAGGGAAAAAATGAAAATATTGGAAAAAATCAGTTTATAAGAGTGTCAGTGAGTAACCCCCTATATCTTTCATACACTGACGGTTCCCCTTATATTCCGATTGGCCCGAATATTAGTTGGCCCAGATTTGAAACATCAGAAAATGAAGGTCTAGCCAAGATGCAAAGCTATTTTGATAAGTTGAAAGAGAACAATTGTAATTACACTAGGATTTGGCTTAGCGCCCCATTTTTTAATATTGAGAACAGTATGCCGGGTAAATATGATTCTACTATAGTTAGACGAATTGATACTGTTTTAAGCATGGCTAAGAAGGCGGGGGTAAAAATAAAATTTTGTTTTGAAAATTTCAGGGTGCTTACTGATAGGCCATCCCCCTTTACGGGTTCTGTTCCATTCGATAAGCCTATCTATGCAGAAAAGAATGGTGGTCCGATTAGTAATATAACCAATTATTTCACGTCTGCGTCAGGCAGGGGTTTATATTTAAAAAAGTTGAATTTTTATTCTAAAAGATATGGTTCTGATCCAACAGTTTTTGGTTGGGAGTTATGGAATGAGATTAATGCGGTGGATGTAGAGGAATCACTACTTTTAAATTGGACTACTACTATGCTGGACAGTGCCAAGAAGTTTTTTCCTAATCATATAGTGATGCAAAGTTTAGGAAGCTTTGGAAGTAAGAATGAGAAAAAAATATATAAAGATTATAATACTCTAGATAATAACGAGATTGCCCAAATTCATCGTTATCTTGATCCAGGGGCAGCTTTGGAAGTGTGTAAAGGACCTATGGATATTTTGGGATCCGATGCCCTAAGGGAGCTACAATCATATAATCTGGTTAAACCTTTACTTCTCTCTGAAGTTGGTGCTGTTGAAGCAAACCACACCGGACCATCGAAATTATACGAATCAGATACACATGGTATTTTATTGCATGACATGCTATTTGCTCCATTTTTTTCTGGTGCAGCTGGTCCTGGGCAGAGTTGGCATTGGCACTACTATATTGAGAAAAATGATTTGTGGTGGCATTTTAATAGATTCTATGAAGCAACTAAGAATATAAATCCAATTGCAGAATCTTTCAGTACCAGATATTTTGAGACTAAAAATTTAAGAGCTTATACATTGATTGGAAAAAAAACGACACTTATTTGGTTGCGCGATTCAAAGAGTAATTGGCAAACGGAATTAATTGATAAAATTACTCCAGAAATGTTTACGGATGCTATTTCTCTGAAAAAATTGGAAATAGAAAAAGAACAAGTTGGAAGTATAAGTTTTTATGATCCTTGGACTAATATATGGTCAAAGGGAGAGGTGAAAAATGAATTTGTTCATACCCCTATCTTTTCAAGGTCTTTAATGATAAAAATCCAGTATTTAGACAAAAATAAAAGATAAATTAATTAAGTCTTAGATTTTTTCCGGCTGAATAGGTGCTGGGCAATATAAGCAGTTAAAATTTTAATCCATTTTTAATAACAACGAATCATGTATAAAATAGCTTGTATTTTTTTTCTATCAGTGTTCCTTTTTTGTTCTCGGACAGAAGCACAAGAAAAAAAGTTTGGTTCAAAATTAAATAAAACTGAAAAAGTAGAACTGAATTATGAGGTAATGAGCGAAGCCTACTGGAAGCATTGGAATCCAGAAGTGCAGGCCAAAATTGATAGTGATATTGAAAAACATAGAATGGCTGATGCTGTATTAGACCTTAAAGGACTTCCTAAAGGAACTGCTGTTAAAGTGGAACAAATCTCCCATGACTTTATTTTTGGCTCCAATATTTTTAACTTCAATCAATTGGGAACAAAAGAACGTAACCAAAAGTATAAAGATCTTTATGGCAGTTTGTTTAATGCAGCAACAATTCCATTTTACTGGAAGAAATTGGAAATGCAACCAAACCGCCTCCGGTTTAAAGAAGAGTACTGGGATACAGAAGAGTACTGGAATCAAGTGGAAACACCTGAATTAGAACCCCATTGGAGAAGACCGGCTACAGATCCAGTAGTTGAATTTTGTGAGGATAATGATATTCGCATGCACGGGCATACTATAACCTGGAGCAATAGAATGTGGCATCATCCGGAATGGATATTCGAACAGTTTTGTCCTGAAGATGAGAAAGAAAAACTAGGTTCGCTTTCGAAAGATGAGTTATACAAATTAACTCCTGAACAAATAAATAATCTTGCTCCCACGTTTTTTAAACGTATGAACGATCTTTTTGAAAAGCATGCAGCAGATTTGGCTCAATATTATAATGATCGCATTGAAAGTTGGGATGTTGTTAATGAAAGCCGAACTGATTTCGATAAAAAGCGAATATTTCCAGACGATGGAATCCGGAAAGGTCGTCATGGGTTAATGCCTGGTGATTATACATTTAAATCATTTAAAACGGCCAATGAGGTTTTTCCAAAAAATGTACTACTTAACATAAACGATAATGTGTATTGGGAAGACGATAAATATTGGGCATACATTAATCAAACGAAAGATTTGATAGCTCGCGGAGCCCGAATTGACATCCTAGGTTCCCAGATGCATTTTTTTGAACCACAGCAATGCCTTGACATTGCCGATGGACATCCTATAGCAACTCCTGAGAAAATATGGGATAAAATGGAAAAGCTTTCAACCGTGGGGCTTCCTATCCACCTGAGTGAGATTACCATCACATCCCCTGGCGACGACGAACGAGGTCAGAAAATTCAGGCTGTAATTGCCCGAAATCTCTATCGGATGTGGTTTAGTCTCGAAAAAGCAATGGGAATTACGTGGTGGAACGTTGTTGATGGTTGTGGAGCTCCTGGTGAAACTGCGATATCAGGCCTTTTTAAAAGGAACATGGAACCCAAACGGTCCTTTTATGCACTAAACCAATTACTAAATGAAGAGTGGAAAACCCGAACAACTGTTGTTGTCGGCAAGGATGGACTGGCAAAATTCCGTGGTTTTAAAGGCCGCTATAGAATAAGTTGGGAAAACGGACTTGGAGAAGAGCAGGTGAGCGAATTTCATCTGAAGAGTGATGGTGATGGAATATAAAAAAAGAAAATTGACAGACAGTTTAAAAGGTGAATTATTAAAATTCAAATCAGCAACAGTAATTTTTATACCAGCATATTATGAGATTTAAGAAAAAAATAAGTGTTCCCTATAAATGGCAACTGATAATTATTTTATGGGTAGCCTACTTTCTTAATCAGGCAGATCGTCAGGTATTTAATGTAGTTATTCCTTTAATCAAAGAGGATTTAAAACTCGATGATGTTCAAATTGGTCTTATAGCGACAATATTTACTCTCGTTTACGGTCTTATGGTACCATTTGCTGGACTGGCAGGCGACCTTTTAAAGCGAAAATGGATAATTTTTTATAGCCTTCTTATTTTTAGTCTTGGAACAGTATTTACCGGTTTGAGTAGTGGAATGATTCTTCTAATTTTATTCAGAAGTATTGCCACTGGTGGAGGTGAATCATTCTATTATCCTGCGGCCACATCATTGATTAGCCAATTTCATAAAAAAACCAGGGCAATGGCCTTGGCCATACATCAAACTTCTTTATACGTCGGTATTGTGGCTAGTGGTTTTATTGCCGGTTATATAGGTGAAAATTATGGTTGGCGGTCATCTTTTTATGTTTTTGGAGGGATTGGGGTGTTATGGTCTCTTGTGGTCCTGTTTAAATTGAAAGATTCAGCACCAGATAAGGGGGGTGCTCAAGAACCTGAGCAAATTCCTAAATTAAAGGAAATATTGAAAGCTATTATGGCTAAAAAAACGATATATTTTTTAAGCCTTGCTTTTGGGGCCATGGTTTTTGTCAATATTGGTTATCTGACTTGGATGCCTACATTTCTGCACGAAAAATTTAACCTTCCCCTATCATCGGCTGGGTTTTCATCTATGTTTTACCACCATCTGTTTGCTTTTATTGGAGTCATCTTCGGAGGAAAAATATCCGATCATTATGCCTCAAAAAGAAAGCAAATTAGAATGGAAACGGAGTTGCTTGGATTATTATTGGGAGCTCCATTTATATATATGATGGCCGTTAGCGAATCTTTGTTGTGGTGTTATATTGGAATGGGGTTGTTTGGCTTTTTTAGGGGAATTTATGACTCCAACCTATTTGCGGCCCTTTTTGATGTAATTGAACCCAAATACAGGGCCTCTTCAATAGGAATCATGTTGGCATTTGCATTTACCATAGGTGCATTGGCACCAGTAATCCTTGGTTGGATAAAGACGGTTTCCGGACTTGATTTTGGTTTATCTATCCTCTCATTGTTTTATCTAGGAGGCGCTTTGTTGATATACATTGGTCTTAAATTATATTTCAAAAATGATTATTATGAAGAAAACTAAGTTACAACTAATCCTTTTATTCATTATTCCACTACAATTTGTTTTGGCACAACCATCTAAGGAATACCTTGACAATTGGAACGACCCTTACATTCAGCAACGAATCGAAGATGGAATTAAGCAAAACCGCATGGGTAAATTTTCAATACAATTTGAAGATATCAATGGCAATCCAATTAATAACACCACGGTTGAAGTACATCAAACAAAACATGATTTCTATTTCGGTACCAATGGGTTTATGTATAAGGGTTTTAAGAATCCAAAAGAGAATGATTTATTTGAAAAAAATTTTACTCAGATTTTTAATTTTGTTACAATACCATTTTATTGGCCAGAGTTGGAACCGGAACCAGGAAACCTGAGATTTGATAAGAACAGCAAACCTATTTATCGTAGACCTCCTCCAGACTTAGTTCTTGAATTCAGCAACAAATATGATTTAACCCCTAAAGGGCATACTTTGGTTTGGGATCATCCTAGGTGGTCAATGCCAGATTGGCTTCCACCAAATGAAGAGATTATCGAAAAAAAGATCAGTAAAAGAATTTCTGAGATTGCTGAAAGATATGGTGATGATATACAAATATGGGATGTGACAAATGAAGTTACAAGTCGCCACCCGGAGGTAGTAATGCCTAAGGATTTTGTATATAAAACCTTTAAGGAAAGTGAACGTCTTTTTCCTCATAGCAATGATTTAACTCTGAATACTGAAACAGGTATCTGGCGTAGAAGTATAAATAGAGAGTATAATGCGGACTATTTATTAATTGAAAATACTTTACTAAAAGGGGCTAAGATAGATGTTCTTGGATTTCAGTATCATAATTTTAGTGAAACAGAATATTGGGAAATACTTGATGGTAAAGTGTTCTCTCCTGAAAGTCTTTTCCAGACGCTTGATTTATATGCTGATTTTAATCTTCCAATCCATATTACAGAAGTCACTATTTCTGCCTTATCTGAAAAAGGACCAGAATATCAAGCAATCATGATTGAGAATCTTTATAAGCTATGGTTTAGCCATTCTAATGTAGAGGCCATTGTTTATTGGAACCTTGTAGACAATACTGCGGCTCCAGGTTTCGTAAGACCAGACGGAACTACTAGACCTGCAGAAGATAAATGGAGGGGAGGATTATTAAATCGTGATTTTTCGAAAAAACCAGCTTATGAAGTTCTTGACCGATTAATAAATAATGAATGGAAAACGAATGTAAACTTAAAAACTTCTTCAGATTCCAATACCCTAACATTTAATGGTTTTTATGGAAAGTATGAATTAGTTGTCAAAACAGCTGAAAAGACCTATACAAAGGCCATTGATTTAGGAAAGAAAAGTGCAGCCAATCAGGTCGTGATATTAGAATAGTAAAGTTTAGCAGAATGAATAAGGGTAGTCTTTCTAAGAGTAATTACTGTATAACATGGAAAAATACAAATTGAAGAGTATCACTAAAATATAAAAAAATGAAAAAAGGATTATTTGTTACAATTACATTATTGCTCAGTATTTCGCTACAGGCTCAAACATATTCTTTTCCAAAGAATGCAAAGGAAGATAAGGAAAATATCATGAGTGAGGCATATTGGAAAATATGGAATCCAAAGATTCAAGCACAGATAGATAAAGATGTAGAGAAAAATCGAAAAAGTGATGGTGAAATATCGTTTGTCGACATTGCTCCTGGTTCCGATGTTAAAATAGAACAAATTTCCCATGATTTTATCTTCGGCGCACATATCTTTAATTACAATCAGTTGGGAAAATCTGAATATAATAAAAAATACAAGGATTTATATGGATCATTATTTAACTCCGCAACAATAGCTTTTTATTGGAAAGTGTTTGAGATGCAGCAGAACCGTCCGCGTTTTGTAGAGGAATACTGGGATACGGAGGAATATTGGAATAAAGCTATTGAACCTAAGACTGAACCACACTGGCGTCGTCCTGCTACAGACCCAGTTGTAGAATTTTGCGAAAGCAAAGGTATTCGTATGCACGGACACCCGCTTATCTGGGGAAACCGGAAATGGCATCACCCAAATTGGTTAATGGATAATATGACCAAAGAAGAGAAAGCCAAGTTGAGCAAGTTTATTACTGAATATGGCAATTTGGAAAATCTTAACTCTAGTGATAAATATACTGAGGAATACAAGCAAATGACCGCATCTCAATTAGAACAAATGTTCCCAGATTATGCAAAAGAATTAAAAAGTTTATTTGAAAAACGAATTGTTGATATAGCTAATTATTATGGAGATCGTATTCAAAGCTGGGATGTAGTTAATGAAAGCGCAACTGATCATCAAAAAGGGTTTATGGTTCCAGGAAGCGCACTTGCAAAAAGTCATTACGGAATCATGCCAGGTGATTATACCTATGAGGCATTTAAAGTAGCTGCAAAAGTTTTCCCCGAGAATGTTTTATTAAATATAAATGACTATAACCTTAGTCAAAGTTATACGGATCAAACGAAAGCTTTGATTGCTAGAGATTCCAAAGTTGATATTATGGGTTCACAGATGCATCTTTTTGACCCACAACAGTGCTTGGATATTGCTGCAGGGAAAGAAATTCAGACCCCTGCACATATATGGGAATGGGCAGACCGTCTAGGAAAAGCTGGGTTGCCAATTCATCTTAGTGAGATAACAATAACCTCTCCTGAAAATGACACCAATGGAAGAGAAATCCAGGCGATAATTACGCAAAATTTATATCGCTTATGGTTTAGTTTAGAACCAATGATGGGCATTACTTGGTGGAATGTTGTGGATGATTGCGGAGCTCCGGGAGAACCATCTCCTTCAGGATTATTTACACGAGAAATGGCTCCGAAACCTGCTTATTATGCACTTGAAAATCTCGTAAATAACGAGTGGAAAACAACAATAACGGCTAAGCCGAACAAAGAAGGCCTAATTAAATTCCGCGGTTTCAAAGGGAATTACCGTATTACCTGGAATGATACGGATGGAAATAGACAAACGAAAGAATATTATTTAAACTAACAATATTATTTAAACTAACCTTATGAAGATTGTAGACATAAAAGTACGGACAGTAGCTATTCCAATGAATGCTATGTTGAGGCATAATACAGGAGTGCATCCTGGTTATCTAATGCGCACTATTCTCGAATTAATCACCGATGAAGGAATTGTTGGTTTGGGCGAAGTGGGAGGCGGTGACCAAAGGGGGGCATTACTCAAATTAAAACCACGAATTATAGGAATGGATCCTTTTGATTTGGAGGCCATTAAATTAAAAGTATTGAGAAGTATCTATTATCTGTCTAATTCAAGATTATACGGAGCTATAGAAATTGCTTGTTTGGATATTATGGGGAAGGCTTGCAATGTTCCCATGAATAAATTGATCGGAGGTAAACTTAGAGATTCAATACCTATGATTGGTTATTTATTTTGGAGATATGACCGTCCACAAGGAGGACATGATAAAAGTGCAGAGGACATGGCAGATTTGTGTGTAGAACTAAAGGAAACTTTAGGAGTTACAGCTATGAAATTGAAAGCTGGAGTTATGAATCCAATGGAAGAGGTAAAGGTGCTACAACTTTGTCGAGAGCGTTTAGGAGATGATTTTGGTCTGAGGATTGACCCAAATGGAGTGTGGTCTGTTGCAACCGCGGTTAAAGCGGGTAAAAGAATGGAAGAGTTGGAAATCCAATACTTTGAAGATCCCTCCTGGGGACTTGAAGGGATGAAACGAGTTAAGGATCAAATTCGTATCCCTTTGGCAACTAATATGTATCCTAATAAATTTGATGATTTAGGGCCAGCCATTCACATGGATACTATAGATATAATACTTACAGATTTACATTATTGGGAGGGTCCAAAGGGTGTGAAAGATTTAACAGCTATATGTCAAACATTCAATTTAGGAGTTGCCATGCATTCAGGTGCAGAATTTGGAGTTGAACTCGCTGCAATGTTGCATACAGCTTCCACTATTCCGACAATGAATATGGAAGGTGATGCACATTACCACTATCTAGAAGATGATATTATAATTGGAGGTAAAATGAAATATGAAAATGGATCAATAAAAGTGCCAGAAGGGCCAGGATTGGGGGTTGAGCTAGATGAAGATAAAATGGAGAAGTATGAACGATATTATGAAGAAAAAGGAGATTATTATGCTCGTTTTCATCAGGACCCCTACCAACCAAAATGGTATCCCAATGTTGGTGGCTTATAGTTCAATTTAGTATTGAACAATGTGGATTCAACACGAATCCTTAATCTGTTTAAAATTTAACGAAGTGTTGAAAGAAATAGAAAATAATGTAATCCTTACCGGTTTGAAATTTCCAGAGGGTCCTGTATTTGATAAGGGCGGAAACTTGTGGTTTGTCGAGATAAAAGGAGGTAATTTATCAAAATGGGACGGTAATGTACTACAAAGATATCCAGTTGATGGCACACCAAATGGTGCTGCCATTGATGAAAACGGGATGATTTGGTTTTGTGACTCGCAGAAAGGTGAAATAAGGATGTTTGATTCCGAAAAGAATGTGATTGAATCAAAATGCGGTTTTACAGAAGATGGAAATAGGCTAATAAGACCGAATGATTTAATCTTTGATTCTTTAGGTAATATTATATTTTCGGATCATGCTGATGGTAGAGATGAACCAAGATCAACTTTTTGTGTACTGCCTAAAGGTGAGCGTGTGGCCAAGGTTATCTCATCAAATAAGCTGTTTGCGAATGGTTTAGCATTAATGAATCAGGGAAAAACTTTAGTTTATGCAGAAACATATAACCAAAAATTATGGATTGCAGACTGGGATAATAATCGTTTGGAATTGAAAAATGAACGGGTTTTTGCAAATGTGGGAAATGGGCCATGGGGTCCTGATGGTTTAGCCTTTGATAAGGATGAAAATTTGTACGTCGCCGTATTTAACGAGTATAGAATCAATGTTTATAGTAAAGCAGGTGATTTGATTGACAAAATTAAATGTGAAGGAAGTAGACCAACGAGTTGCGCATTTGATCCATCTGGTAAATTGGGATTAGTAGTAACGGAAGCAGAACAAGGTAAATTGATTTCTTACCCCACTCATGGTAAAGGTCTAAAAGTATATTATGGATAAGAAGATAGAAATAAAGAACCTGTTTAATTTAAAAGGGAAAACAGCACTTGTTACTGGTGGAAGCCAGGGAATTGGAAGAGCTATATCATTGGCTTTAGCAGAATACGGTGCTAATTTGGTGATAGTCTATCGATCAGAACAGATGTTGGCTGAACAGACTCAATTAGAGATTCAGTCTTATGGTATGAATTGTCACCTTATAAAATGTAATCTGGCAAAGACTGATGCACCTGAAGCTATTGCTTCGTTTTTAAATGAGAATTCATTGGAAATAGATATTTTGGTTTTGAATGCTTCCGTACAGTTTCGTAATTCTTGGGATAATGTTAGTTATGAAGAATATGATATACAGATGAAGGTAAACTTTGCTGCTTCGCTATTTTTAATTCAAAAACTATATCCTAAAATGCAAGATAAAAATTGGGGGAGAATATTGACCATAGGTAGTGTGCAACAAGTTAGACCACATCAAGAAATGATTGTATATGCAGCCTCGAAAATGGCGCAAGTAAGTATAGTCAAAAGTCTTGCTCCTCAATTTGGTTTAAATGGAGTCACTATAAACAATATAGCACCAGGTGCAATTTCAACTGTTAGGAATGAAGAAGTTTTATCGAATAAAGAATATAAAAAACTGGTAGAATCAAAAATTCCACTTGGTTTTATTGGAGAGGCGCGAGATTGTGCATCTATGGCACTTTTATTATGCTCGGATGCCGGTAGGTATATTACTGGCCAAGATATGTTCGTAGATGGGGGTATGGGACTTAATTTTTAAAATTAGAAAAAAAAAGATATTAACTATTTATTATATAAACATTATGAGTGTAGATAATTATAAGAAAGAGATTGGGATGATGAATTTAGAAAGACTTATTGAGGAGCGAGAAAAGATTTCGGATGCGAAATTTCCAATTCCCGATAAAGAATTATTAAGCAGATATGAAAAACTTTATACAGGGGCTGTAAATGATGTTCTTAGAGAGTTTTGCCTATTAGATCAGGCGCTTCCAGGGAGAATTGTGCCTTTAAGGGAGTATAATTCTGTTGCGGGTTTTGCCTTTACGGTTAAAAGCTCTCCCAACGTTAAAATTAAGGGAGAAATGGAATTTCGTACAGAGATGTTAGACGAGATGCAGGAAGATGGATTTATTGTTTGGGATACGAGTCGTGATGATAAGGCAACTTTATGGGGTGGAGTTATGACCGCTACGGCTAAAGGAAAGAAAATAAAGGCTGCATGTATCGATGGTGGAATTCGGGATACCCATCAAATTTTGGAAGCAGATTTTCCTATTTTCTATGAATATCGTATTTCAAATGGAAGTTTGGGCCGTTGTTTAATAACCCATTACCAGACACCTATTAAAATAGGAGATGTAGTCATAAGGCCAAAGGATGTAGTTATAGGGGATATAGATGGAGTTTTAGTGGTTCCTCGTGATATAGCCTATGATGTTTTAATACGTGCGGAAGAAATCAAAGAGAATGAGAAAACAATATTTGGTTGGGTAAAAGAAGGGCAATCAATTGAGGATATTACTAAAAAAGGGGGATACTTTTAGTTTTAACAATTATAAATCTGCTTTTTATTTTAACAATGCAATATTCCTACATGATTGTGGAGGGTGACTCCAGATTGTTAAAAAAATTAAAAGGGACTTCCAATCTAATTGCATTATAGGATTTTAAGGAATTACAAGGTCAGATACGCAAGGCATATTATGTCTTTAGTTTTTCTTTATCTAATCAGGAATATAAAAGATTGGTAGAATCAAAGATACGCCATGGCTTCGTAGGAGAGGCTTACCACTGCGCACCTATGTCACTTTTGTTGTGCTCGGTGCCGGCAGGTATATTACTGGCCACGATATGTTCGTGGATGGGGGTATGGGACTTAATTTTTAAAATTAGAAAAAATATATTAACTTTTTATTATTTAAATATTATGAGTGTAGATAATTATAAGAAAGAGATTGGGATGATGAATTTAGAAGGACTCATTGAGGAGCGAGAAAAAATTTCGGATGCGAAATTTCCAATTGCCGATAAAGAATTATTAAGCAGATATGAAAAACTTTATACAGGGGCTGTAAATGATGTGCTTAGAGAGTTTTGTCTATTAGATCAGGCACTTCCAGGGAGAATTGTGCCTTTAAGGGAGTATAATTCTGTTGCGGGTTTTGCCTTTACGGTTAAAAGCTCTCCAAATGTAAAAATTAAAGGAGAAATGGAATTTCGTACAGAGATGTTAGACGAAATGCAGGAAGATGGATTTATTGTTTGGGATACGAGTCGTGATGATAAGGCAACTCTATGGGGAGGAGTTATGACTGCTACGGCTAAAGGAAAGAAAATAAAGGCTGCATGTATCGATGGTGGAATTCGGGATACCCATCAAATTTTGGAAGCAGATTTTCCTATTTTCTATGAATATCGTATTTCAAATGGAAGTTTGGGCCGTTGTTTAATAACCCATTACCAGATACCTATTAAAATAGGAGATGTAGTAATAAGACCCGGTGATATTGTTATGGGCGACATAGACGGTGTTCTTGTGGTGCCAAGAGATATAGCGTATGATGTTTTGATTAGAGCTGAAGAAATAACTGAAAATGAAAATGTAATTTTTGGTTGGGTCAAGGAAGGACAAACTATTCAAGAAATAACAAAAAAGGGAGGATATTTTTAAAATGAAAAAACATAAAATTATTTTTTTCATTTTCATTTTAATAATTCAATATTCTTACATGTTTGCTCAGGAAGATTCTAGAATATTAGAGAAATTAAAAAAAACTTCAAATCTTATTGCTGTGTGGGATTTTAAAGAGGCGGAAGGCCAGAAACGCAAGGCATATGGTGTTGGTGATTTTCCTTTAAAAGAAGTTGGAGGGACTACGCAAAGAATTAATGAGGGTCCTTTATCTGGTTTTTCAGCTAGCTTTAATGGTGCAAATTTCTTGACATTACCTAATCCTGAAACAGGAGCCCTTAATATTAATGGTACAGAAAAGGAAATTACTGTAATAGCTTGGGTGAAATGGACGGGAGAACAAATTGGATTTGTTGGGGGCATGTGGAATGAATATAAAGATGGTGGAAAACGCTAATATGGCTTATTTACTTCTTTACCCCATTATAACGGTGAAAATCAAGTTTGTGGGCATATTTCCTATACAGGAAAACCTACTCCACCATTCCCTTATTCAATTGACTATTCCGCAAGTAAGCAAGAAATTAAAAATAATAAATGGCAGTGCGTAGCCTTTACCTACGATGGTTTTAATATCAAATCGTTTTTAAACGGAAAATTTGAAAAGCGTGAATCAGAATTGATCAATAACACAATCGGATTTGAAGGGCATCCAAATGGGATATTCCAATCAAAAAACCCATATTATTATCCATATGGTATGGGTGATAATGGATCTGACTTTACTGTTGGGTCTGTTCAGTTGAAAAGTGGTATGGGTAATTTTTTTAAAGGTCAAATCGGAGGACTAGCGGTTTTTGATAGAAAACTAACGGACGATGAAATATTATCAATAGGTGAACTTTGATATTCTAAAGTGAATACCGATACAGTAAGTAACAAAGCTAGTAAACATAATCTAATTATTTTAAAACAAGTAGATTCAAGATGTTGTAACTGAATTAAAAAAGCCGAGACATAAATCTCGGCTTTCCATTGTTGTACTCGAGGCGGGAATCGAACCCGCACTCCGAAGAACTGGATTTTGAATCCAGCGCGTCTACCAGTTCCGCCACTCGAGCATTTTTGATTGCGACTGCAAAATTAAAGAATATTTTCTTTATATCACCAAAAAAATAACAACATTTATACTTTAGCAACCCAAATTAATTTCTAAATTTGCACCTCCTTATAAAAAGGAGTTCCAATAAACTAATAAACAATACATTAACAATGTCATACCAAGTGCCAGAGCCTAAGATTTTTACCTGTACCCAAAGTGCGAAGCTATCCGAAAAAATAGCGGAGTCTTTTGGTTCAAGTTTGGGCAATGTTATTTTTTCAAGATATAGTGATGGGGAGTTTCAGCCATCCTTTGAAGAATCTATACGTGGTATGCGCGTTTTTATTATTGGTTCTACCAATCCTAGTTCTGAGAACTTGATGGAAATGTTGTTGATGTTGGATGCGGCCAAAAGGGCTTCTGCGAGGCACATAACTGCAGTAATGCCTTACTTTGGATGGGCAAGGCAAGACAGAAAGGATAAGCCTAGGGTTCCAATAGCAGCCAAATTGGTAGCTAAAATGTTGGAGGCTGCCGGCGCAACGCGAATTATTACTATGGATCTGCATGCCGATCAAATTCAAGGATTCTTTGAAAAACCTGTCGACCATTTGTTCGCCTCTACTTTGTTTTTGCCTTATTTGAATAAACTTAACCTAAGTAATCTTACCATAGCCTCACCGGATATGGGCGGTTCAAAAAGAGCTTATGCTTATTCAAAAGCACTTAGTTGCGATGTCGTTATATGTTACAAACAGAGGGCGCAAGCCAATGTAATTTCTCACATGGAACTTATTGGTGACGTAAAGGGGAAAAATGTAGTTTTGGTAGATGATATGGTGGATACGGCCGGTACCTTGGCAAAAGCGGCCAATTTAATGATGGAGAGAGGCGCTTTAAGCGTTAGAGCAATTACCACCCACGCACTTCTTTCGGGCGATGCGTACGAGAGAATTGAAAATTCACAACTAACGGAGCTTATTGTAACCGACTCCATTCCATTGAAAAGGGAGAGTGAAAAAATTAGGGTTATCAGTTGTGCGGAGTTGTTTGCCGATGTAATGCACAGGGTGCATCATAATACTTCCATTAGTTCCAAGTTTCTAATGTAGGTAATACAGTATAGGAAAGTAAATTAATTAATATTTTAATTTTATAAATACAATGAAGTCAATTACAATTAAAGGATCAGAAAGAGAAAGCGTAGGCAAGAAAGCAGCAAAGGCCTTACGTAATGCTGGAAAGGTTCCTTGCGTTATTTACGGAGGGGAAAAGCCATTACACTTTGCAGCAGAAGAACTAGCGTTCAAAGATTTAGTGTACACTCCAAACGCACATACTGTTGTGGTTGAATTGGAAGGTGGTAAAAAGTTCGATGCGGTTATGCAGGACATACAATTTCACCCTGTAACCGACAACATTTTACATGTAGACTTTTATCAGTTGTTCAAGGATAAGGAAGTTACTATGAGCATTCCGGTAAGGTTATTGGGTAGTTCTCCAGGGGTTAGAAATGGTGGTAGATTATTGTTTAGAAAAAGAAAACTTAGTATTAAGGCTTTGCCTGATAATTTGCCAGATTTCTTTGATCTTGATATCTCCAAATTGAAAATCGGCGGGAATATTTCCGTTGCTTCTCTTTTGAAAGATGAGTTTACTATCCTTCACCCTGATAACACGGTTGTAGTTCAGGTAAAAGCTGCACGTAATGCGGTCATGACGGATGAAGAGGATGAAGAAGCCGAAGAAGGTGCTGAGGCAACATCTGAAAGCGAAAGCTAGTAGATTTTATCTAAAATAAATGTAAAAGCATCCCGTAACTGCGGGATGCTTTTGTATTTTTATAAATTTCGAAACGAAAAAGATGTTCAATATTTTTAAATCATTTTTTAAGAAGAACAGGTCGTTTTTAGACGAATCGGACAGTATGAAGAAGTTTTTAATTGTAGGTCTTGGAAATATCGGGGAAGAATATTTGGAAACCCGTCATAATATTGGTTTCAAAATTTTAGACGTCTTGTCCCTAAAAGAGGAATTTAGCTTTGAAACTGGCAAATTGGGGGATTTAGGAGTTTTTAAGGTTAAAGGGAGAAGTATCTTATGCCTTAAGCCATCTACTTATATGAACAGGAGCGGTAAGGCCGTAAAATATTGGATGGATAAGGAGAATATTCCCCTTGAGAATGTGCTTGTCCTTACGGATGATATTAATCTTTCTTTTGGAACCCTCCGTTTAAAGACCAAAGGAAGCGATGGTGGCCATAATGGATTAAAGGATATTCAACAACACTTGCATACTACCAATTACAATAGATTGAGGTTTGGTGTTGGATCCGATTTTGGAAAAGGCAAACAAATAGATTATGTCTTAGGAGAATGGAACCAGGAGGAAAAGGATGCTTTGGTGGAACGATATGAAAGGGTCAATGCGCTGATCCGTTCATTTGTGCTTTCTGGTTTAAATAGGACAATGAACGAATACAACGGGACCTAACGCTTTTAGCGTACTTTAAACTCGGATATGCTATTTGTAGCGGTGTTTCCTTCCCTATCCATGGTAATTATTCTCCAATAATAAACGGTGTTGGCTTCGACACTTACTTTTAGATCGGATTTCCCTGATGTTAGCGTGCTTATTAAAGTAGTTGGTGGGGTTTCGGTTGAAAAATATACCTCGTATCCTTCCAGGTCATTATCCACATCTGCGCCCTCCCATTCCAAAAGAACCTCATTATTGATATCCCTAGCTATGTTTGATCCTGTTTTGGGAGATATAACCTCTGCGGGAAAAGGTGCATGGGTAGTTGCAACACCCGCATTAAAAAACCTCCATGTTTCGCTATGAGCCGTTTCCGACACTTCCGTATTTCTGGAAACTACCAACCAGGAATATGGGGCCCCTCTTTCAATATTTAAATTTGCCAAAGTACCGCTCACCACAATAATTTGGGTAGTGTTGGTATTTAAATTGGTTGCCCTTAATTCATAGGATTCCGTGTGGTCCGATGCTTGCCATCTAAATTCTACCGTAGAATTATTGGTTCCCGTCACATTTATGCCGGTGGTGCATTCCGAGTTTTTTTGGGGAAAGACCAACAGGGGGGGCAAGGGCGGTTTGGGAGAGTCTTTTCCTCCGCATCCCATTAGGGCCAAAAAGCATAAGATTAGGGCTACTGGTTTCATCCGTTTATTTTTTTACTACCTTAAAGTTACTATTTATGCCTTTTCCCATAAGCTTAATGATATACATACCTGAGGGCAAGCCTGTAAAATTAATTTTAATTTCATTGCTGTTGAGGGTATAATCCTTATGGCTTATCAATTGACCTACATAATTAAAAATCTGGGCATTTACGATATCCGGTCCATTGTTGATCCAAATATTGACTTCCTCATCAAAAGGGTTGGGGTGCACCAATGGCTCGCCAAGAAGCACCAATTGCTCTTCAAATACGCCTTGACATGGCTGATTGGTAGATACCTTAATTTCGTTGGTGCCTTGTTTCAGGTCCAATGTAATGCTAGAAGATTTGGTTTGCGTAACAATACCATTTAATTCAATATTATACAAATCGCCTCCCTCCAGGTTCAATATGGTCTGACTTCCAGAGGCGGTTAACTGTGAAGTGACGGTTAATGGTGGAGGTTCTGTAATGATGGCCTGAAAGCAATAGGATTCATATACGTTTTCATTTTCGGTGCCAATAATACATATTTCGTACGTACCTGCCGCAAGGCCTTCTTCGAAATAGAAGTTGGTAAAATTACTGTTTCTATTTACTCCTGGACCTGTGAGGGTAAGGTCGTAATCCATACTAATACCGGCTACGATGCGTATAGTGCCATTATTTTGGTTGCTACAGGATTCACTGTTGATTTCCACGTCAAAGTTGTCTGCGGGTAAAGTATAAACGGCACAGCCGTTTAAGTCCACTGTAGCTCCCATGGGTGTGTTTGGACATAGGTCATCACCATCATCAAAAACACCATCTTTATCCTCATCCGCTCTAAAGGTGCCTTCTACACAAATATCCATAGAAAACGCATTTAAGGTTCCACCGTCCGATGCTGCAATGTCTTTTACTTCCAGTATCCAATCTCCATAAGTAGATTCTCCGTTAAATGCACCCAGCGACCCCAGTGGTTTAACTGTACCTTGGATAGTTGGGCTAGTTCCGCATACAAAACTGTCTCCGGAATCATCAAAAGTGGCCAATATATCCTGATTTCCACCACAGGAATTGGATACCAGTATTACTCGAGTGCCGGCAGGTGAAATAAGGCTTACTTCCAAATCGGCCAGAAACGTATGGGTCAGGTCTAAATTAACATTAATATCTGCAATGGGCAGGTCGTTCAAAAGTGTAATTTTTGAAGTTACTGTTGGGGTGCCGGTAGTTGAAATGGTAAGTGGCAAATCCTTAGCGGTTTCCAGAGCACAATTCAATTCTAAAGTGGTAAAGCTAAATGCAGGGCCAAAGGTCCCTTCCCCGCACCTATTTTTTGGTTTAACCCGCCAGTAATAGGTAGTTTCCTCGACCAAATTGTTGGTTAAAAAGGAGTTGAAAATAACATTGCCTGACTCAATTATATTGGAAAATCCTGCGTCGTCCGCAATCTCTAGGTCATAGGAAGTATAGGAGGTATTGGATTCCCATTCCAATAGAGGTGCTATACGTGCACTGGTAGACTCATTAATAGGCAATTGCAGTACCACATCGGAAAATTCGGTATCAAGTATTTTTAAATCCAGGGTCAACTCTTTGGTAACTGTTGCCGAAGTGGCAACAATGGTCAAAGGGTAATTTCCAGGAGTTACCAAATTGGTATTGGAAAAAGTAATGTCCACTACCGTGTCGTTCACTATTGCGGATGTAGGGGAGAAATCTATGGACAATCCCGGTGGTAATCCAGTGGCGGAGAAAGTTGCTTCCTCAGAAAAATCATTAAAAGTTTGGTAGGTAAAAGGTACGATCAAATCATTGCCCTGACAAACCTCGTATTGCAATTGGGGAAAATTCAATACAATATCGGATGGGGTGATGGTAAGATCGGAGGAGTTTACGGCTAAAAAAATATTGTCGTGTGCGCTGACCATTATTCGGCCGGTAGGTGTTGCAAATCCTGGAATCAGTATATCCTGTTGTCCGTCGTTGGGGACACTGTCGGCCAGTTTTATAGGAAAGGAAGCGCCCCCATTGGCGGAAAAATAGATATCAACCTTTTGAGTGTTTATCATGCCTCGGTCGGTATTGGCTACATCCCAAACGACCTCTTGTCTGGTGCCGGCCGCATAAACCTCATTGGAAGATTGGGAGGTTACAACAAATGGTCCTGCGTTGTCTATAACCTTTACCTTTACCAAGTCTGATGCCACTTGTCCTCCCCCAAGGGAATTGTCCCTGACAGTGAGCGCAAAATCCAACTCTCTTTCTACGCTTGAAACTGTTTCCCAGGTGGTATTTACATTAGGATTGGTTTGGGTTAGGTTGCCAGATACTATACTGCTGAGCCTGGGAAAATACCTGGAAGATTGTACCGTTGGCTTTTGGGATCTAAAGTTGGCTCCGCTAAGATTGGTAGGGCCAAAGGTGTTATGGGTAACTATTCCGTCATTGATCTGCTCCCAACTGTAGGTAAGTATGTCGTCCAAATCCACATCCGTGGCATTTCCAGTTAATTTAAAGGCGGTTGTTTTCGGGATAGTGAAGTTTCCAGAGGGCACAATGGTGGGGGGAGAGTTTAAAATTGAAATTGCCTGTCCACAGCTGGTGGTTTTAATGTATTCCAAGATTTGAAAAATACTGTAATAATGAAAATAATCATCACCATTTAGAGCTACATTATTATTGCCGGAGATTCCTGCATATCCCATGATTGTAGTGCCGCTTCCAGGTTCTGCCTGAACCAGAGTGCCTTCGGATTCAAAAGACCAAGTGTGGTTTGCCCCAAATTGATGTCCCATTTCATGGGCCACAAAATCCAGGTCGAAAATATCTCCCTGAGGAATTAATGCCGAAGAATACGCGCTTCCCTTTCTGGAATCTATGCAAACTGAGGCTATAAAGCCGGCATTCCCACCATTTACGTCATTTTGGAACAAATGGCCCACATCGTAGTTTTCAGGACCTATAACCGTGGTTAAAGTATTTTGTACTTCGGAATTAAGATTGGTACCATAGGGGTCTGTGTCCTTATTGGTGTAAATTATTTGATCGTTATTGGCAATAATCTCCAAGCTTATCCCTAGATCGGTTTCAAAAATTTCATTGATTCGCGTAACGGTAGCATTTATGGCCGCTAGCGCGTCTGGTACCGTTCCTCCATGAAACTCAGTGTATTCACCGCTTGCAGATACAGCTAACCTATATTTTCTTAGGACTTGGCCATCTACCAGTTTTAAGGCGGAGATTTCTTTTTCCTTTTCAATTTGCGATTGGGTTTCACATATGAAATTGGTGTTCATCATATAAGCCTCTTTCCTGCTGTACACCAAATATTCATCGTCTGATTTTGAGATTTTTTGCATGAAAGTAGCACTTTTGCCATCTCCATATACAATCATGCTTTGTATCCCATTCTGCGAAACACTAAATCTTACCCTATTTTGGGTATTGTTTAGCGCTTTTCCTGTATAGGATTTGATTTGGGGGTATTTTTTAGAAAGTTCCGGTGAAAGTACGGGGGTTTCTTGAACAACAAATGGAATTAAATCCCCGTCTTCGTTGGGAAAACTAAGTATTTTGGTAGCTTTGCCAGTATTAGAGGCCTTCAGTTCATTGTCAAAAATATCTTTTTGCAATGAAAAGGTAGTGCCCTGCCTTAGCTCCAACTCTGCTGTTTGCCTAAGTGATCGTTGACTCTTGGAGTCGGTTTTTTGCCAATATTTAGTTTGCCCAAATCCGCAAAAGCAAAGAAAAAATATGGATATTGAAAAAACAAGACGTAATTTTACAACCATCAAGCGGGGTTTTGTACAAACTCAAAGATAAGTTTTTTTATTATTCCAATTTGTGATAACAGTTCAAAGCATCTCCAATTACGACAAAGAACATCCTACTGCCATTACCATTGGTACTTTTGATGGTGTGCACATCGGTCATCGTAAAATATTGGAACGTCTCATAAATAATGCCCAAGTACTGGAGCTAAAGTCAACAGTGCTTACTTTTTTTCCACATCCCAGAATGGTCTTACAAAAAGATGTCTCTATTCAGCTATTGAATACCATTGATGAGAAGATCAAAATTTTGGAAGAAATAGGTATTGATTATTTGATTGTACACCCGTTTACCAAAAAGTTTTCGCGCTTATCAGCCACCCAGTTTGTTAGGGATATTTTGGTTAATGAATTAAAGACCAAGAAAATCATCATTGGTTACGATCATAGATTTGGTAGAAATAGAAATGCCAATATAAAGGACCTTATGGCCTTTGGAAATACCTTGGAGTTTGAGGTGGAAGAAATATCTGCCCAAGAAATTGATGATGTTTCTGTAAGTTCTACAAAAATTAGGAGAGCACTGGAAGAGGGAGATATACAGACGGCCAATCTTTATTTGGGATATAAGTACATGCTTACCGGCACCGTGGTAAGAGGTAAAGGTTTGGGGCGGAGATTAAGTTTTCCCACGGCCAACCTGTCTATTCCGGAGGAGTACAAATTAATACCAAAGAACGGAGTCTACGTGGTAAGTAGTGTTATGGATAATGAAACTATCTTTGGCATGATGAACATTGGGTTTAATCCAACGGTGGAAGGCAAGTCAAAAAGTATCGAAATCAACTTTTTCGATTTTGATCAAGATTTATATGGAAAGAAAATCCAGATCGATATTATAGACCGTATTAGGGATGAGCAAAAGTTTGATTCCGTTGATGCCTTGAAGGTGCAGTTGAAAAAAGATCGGGAGACCTCCCTTTCTATACTCTCCAAGTAAAATGTTAGATCGGTTTCTTTTTAAGCAAATCGATAATAGTCCGCTCCTTATTTTTAGGATATTCTTTGGTGTGCTGATCGGTCTCGAATGTTACGGGGCCATTATTACCGGCTGGGTCAAAAGAATCTTGATGGCGCCTAGGTTCACCTTTACTTTTATAGGTTTTGAGTGGTTGCAGCCCCTACCTGGACTAGGTATGTATTTTTATTTTTTTGTGATGGGGAGCCTGGGTATTTGCATTGCATTGGGATATAAGTACCGCTTCAGTATTATAGCTTTCACTTTACTTTGGACCGGGGTTTATCTTATGCAAAAAACTGCATATAACAATCATTATTATTTATTGATATTGATTTCAGTCATAATGGCCTTCTTGCCGGCGAACAGAAATTGTTCCCTGGATGCAAAGTTACATCCGGCCATCAAGACCGATCAAATGTCCGCCTATATCAAATGGACGATTGTTTTACAGTTAATAATCGTTTATACCTATGCCTCTTTGGCAAAATTGTATGGAGATTGGTTGGATTTCAGTATTATAGAGATACTTTTTAAAAGAAAAGAAGACTATTTTCTTATTGGGGGGCTGTTACAACAACCATGGTTGCACAAGATAGTTGGTGTTTTTGGGATCCTTTTCGATTTATTGATTGTGCCTGCCCTATTGTGGAAACCAACTCGAAAATGGGCATTTTTTGCGGCCATATTCTTTCATTTGTTCAATTCCATTGTTTTTCAAATAGGTATTTTTCCGTTTTTGGCACTGGCATTCTCTGTATTCTTCTTTGAGGCAGAGTTAATCAGAAAAATATTTTTTAAAAAAAAGAATCCTTATCTGGAAAATAAGGTGGTAGTTCCTTCAAATAAGAAACTTGTTATGGGTATTCTTACCTTGTACTTTCTTATTCAATTAGGCCTGCCCATAAGGCATAATTTTATAAAGGACGATGTTTTATGGACCGAGGAAGGCCATCGAATGAGTTGGAGAATGATGCTGAGGAGTCGCACCGGAAATACGAGCTTTAAGGTAGTGAACAACACGACCAAAAATTATTTTTTGGTCAATTTGGATGATTATCTGACACAAGCGCAAAAATATAAAACTAAATCCTATCCTGATTTTATGTGGCAGTTTTCCCAGCGCTTAAAATCGGAATATGCTGAAAAAGGAGAGGATATTTCCGTCTATATAAATTCTAGGGTAAGTGTCAATGGCAAGCCTTACCAACCGTTTATTGATCCGGATATTGATATGGGCAAAGTGTCCTGGAACTATTTTGGGCATAACGATTGGATCTTGCCTTCCCCGTCCAAAAATTAGTGCTCTATGGCTTTCTAAAACGGTTTGACCCTATGGCAAAGTTGCAGGGGAATGCCCCATGGGTCTCGAAGCATTACCAAATGGCTGCCGTCTTCTTTTGTTATTTCCTCTACAAAACGGGCTCCTTTGTCCAATAGCCTTATCTTATCTTTTTCAGCATTCTGGGAAACAAATGCCATATGAAAGGTTAGGGGGTGCTTTGTTTTAAAATCTGTAATTTCTTCATCAGGTCTATGGTATAGTTCCAAAATTACGCGTCCGGATGAATCTTCAAAAAAAGTCATGAAAGGAGCCTGCCTTTGTTCAAAAACTACTTTTAACCCCACATTGGCAACATACCAGTCCTTAATGTCCTTGATGTTTTTTACGTTTAAGGCGATGTGTTCAAAAACCATGAAATTTAATTTTGCTAATTATATCTAGGCTAAATTTATGCCGAAAATCCGAAGATTAGGTTAAATTTGCAGGATAAAAATCAAAAAAAATGTTGCAGTTACAGGCTATCCGTGAGGATAAGGATAAAATTGTTGAGGCTTTAAAAAAGCGTAATATTGAAGCCCTTCCACTTATTGACAGCGTACTTCAATTGGATGAAAAACGACGGTCGCTGCAGACACGCTTGGATAACACACTTGCCGAATCCAATAGTATTTCAAAGGAAATAGGTCAACTTTATAAAAGCGGTAAGGCCGCGGAAGCCAACGTTTTAAAGGAAAGAACCGGAAATTTAAAAGAGGAGTCCAAGGAATTGAACGAGGCCTTGACCACAACTGCAACCGATTTACAGAATTTACTATACCAAATTCCAAATGTTCCCCATGCCTCTGTGGTGGCCGGGAGTACTGAAGAGGATAATGAAGAGATTTTTAGGGAAGGGGATATTCCTTCCCTTACCGAGGGAGCTCTTCCACATTGGGAATTGGCGAAGAAATATGATATCATTGATTTTGAACTTGGAGTAAAGATTGCCGGGGCTGGATTTCCTGTTTATAAGGGAAAAGGTGCCCGATTGCAAAGGGCTCTTATTTCCTATTTTTTGGATAAAAATTCAGAAGCTGGGTATAATGAAATTCAAGTGCCACATTTGGTAAATGAGGTGTCGGGTTACGGAACGGGTCAGTTGCCCGATAAAGAAGGGCAAATGTACCATATAGGTGAAGATGACTTATATCTAATACCTACTGCAGAAGTGCCTGTAACCAATATTTTTAGGGATGTTATTTTAAACGAGGCCGATTTCCCCATTACCCATACTGCTTATACGCCCTGTTTTAGAAGGGAAGCGGGGAGTTACGGCGCCCATGTACGCGGGTTAAACCGTTTACATCAATTTGATAAAGTGGAAATAGTTCGTGTTGAGCATCCATCTAAGTCATATCAAGCCTTGGATGGTATGGTGGAACATGTTAAAAATATCCTTCGGGAGTTGAAGTTGCCCTATAGGGTCTTGCGTCTTTGCGGAGGGGATTTAGGTTTTACCGCTGCGCTTACATTTGATTTTGAGGTCTTTTCGACGGCTCAAGATCGGTGGTTGGAAATTAGCTCGGTATCCAATTTTGAGACCTACCAAGCAAACAGATTGAAACTACGCTATAAGGATGAAAATGGAAAAAGTCAATTGGCACATACCTTAAATGGCAGCGCATTGGCATTGCCGCGAGTATTGGCCGGAATATTGGAAAATTACCAAACGGCAGACGGAATACAAATTCCTGAAGTTCTTGTGCCTTATACCGGTTTTGATAAAATAAGTTAAGAATACCCTGTAAATTCATAATATTGAACTCAGGCGCTATTCTTGGCTTAGTGGTGCATTTAGGCTTTCAAAGGCAACTGGTACGGGTCTATAATGGGCAGGGGACGCTGTGGTAAATCCTAGGCTAGAGAAAGTATTATTTCAATTACGTTCCACGCCCGTTTTGGGATTCGCAGAACAACCAAAAACTTTGAAGAAATTAAGAGGTAAGCCTTAATTCTTTGTATTGGCCTTAACATGCACTTTATACATTCTGCGTATCTTTGAAAAAAAAATCCCTTGCGACTACCTCTTTTTATACTTTTGATCAGTTGTTGCCAACTGCTGTTTTCCCAGGAAGATTTCTTGGCAAAACAGTATTTTGAGGATGGCGATTTCGATAAGGCCGTGGTATTCTACGAGAAATTGGTGGCTAAAAATCCTATGCGGACAGATTATGGGGAAGGGTTAATTGCATGCTACCAACAACTGGAAGAGTATGATAAGGCAGAAGAATTTTTGTTGAAGGCGGTAGATGGAAAAAATAGTTATCCTACTATGCTTATTGAGTTGGGTTATAATTACACCTTGCAGAACTTAACGGAAAAGGCCACCGAGTATTATAATGCAGCACTTCGGAAAATCAATGAAAATCCAAATTTCGGCTATGGCCTTGGATTAAGATTTCAAAAATACGCTTTGTTGGATTATGCCCTAAAGGCCTATTCCTTAGCTATGGAGTTAAACCCACAATTGGATTATAATTTTCAAAAGGCTAGGATATATGGGGAGCAGGGTAATATAGAGCAAATGTATGAATCCTACTTAAAGTTAATTAGTGAGGGCAGGGCTTCCCAGGCCAATGTACTTCGTAATATAAATGATTTTATTAGTTCCGATGCTGGAAATCCGAACAATATAAAATTCAAAAAAGTAGTGCTTCAGAATGCCCAAAAGAACCCGGATCTTCTTTGGAACGAATTGTTGAGTTGGTTTTTTGTGCAACAAAAACAATTTAAAAGTTCCTTTAACCAAGAAAAGGCTATTTATAAAAGGGGAGGAGAAAATTCTTTACAGCGATTACAGGAATTGGGGAAAATGGTCATGGAAGAGCAGGAGATGGAAACGGCTAAGGAAATATTTGAATATATTTCTCAAAATAGTACGGATGACGTAATTGCACTGGATGCCCAACTAAATCTTATTGATATAGATTTATTGGAGCCAAATGATAAGGTTATGGATAAAATCCAGGATAAGTTTAATGCCTTATTAGGTGTCCATGGATATAAAATGGAAACCTTACAGCTTCAAATTGCCTACGCTAAATTTTTAACATTTTATAAAAACACCCCTGAACCGGCCATTGAAATCTTACGGCAGAGCTTGGAATTGCCTTTGAACAATTATGGTAAATCCTATATTAAAAATACCTTGGGTGATATTTTGGTGTATGATCAACAGTTTAATCAAGCTTTGATCTATTTCTCCCAAATACAGAAAGACCTAAAAAACGATGTCCTAGGGCAGGAGGCCCGTTTTAAAGTGGCTCAAACCAGCTTTTATAAAGGGGATTTTGATTGGGCTTTGACCCAATTAAAGGTGCTTAGAGGCTCTACCTCACAATTAATAGCCAATGATGCCATGCAATTAAGCTTATTAATTTCCGACAACTCCTTGGAGGACTCTACCCAGACCGCCCTGAAGAAGTATGCCCGTGCCGATTTTTTGTCGTATCAAAATAAAAAAAAGGATGCGGTAGCACTATTGGAAGATATCCTTATAAATCATAAAGGGGAGAAGATTGAGGATGAGGCACTTTTTAAACAGGCTCAAATTTTGTCCGAATCAAAGGATTACGAAAAGGCAGAATTTAATTATTTGAAAATAGTGGAATTCTATGCCAACGATATTTTAGCGGACGATGCCAATTTTGCCTTGGCGGAATTATATAGAAATATCTTGGACCGGCCTGAAAAGGCCAAGGCGTATTACGAGAAAATCATCTATAATTATCAGGATAGTTACTATTTTCCACAAGCAAGAAGCAATTTCAGGATGCTGAGGGGAGACAGTATTAATTAGTATCCAGATACCTGGGCACGACTTTGGATGAATATAAATATTCCCTTTCGGGGAAGTAAAGATAAAGCATGTATATATACAATGTTACCATGAATATTGAAGAATCTGTAGAGAATCAATGGCTGTCCTGGATGAATGAGATCCATATTCCACAGATGTTGGAAACCGGAAAGTTCTCAAAGGCGCTAATGAGTAAGGTTTTGGTGGAGGAAGAAATGGGAGGTATTACTTATTCTATTCAATATACTACTGATTCTAGGGAAACCCTCCAGAAATATTACGCTGAAGATGCAGAAAGACTGCGTAAACAGGTGATGGAACTCTTTGCGGGCAAGTTCGTTGCTTTTAGGACGGAGTTGGCTATCATTAGCGAACATTAATTAAATTACGCAGCGCCATGAGCAAAAAAGGGAAAAAATCCTTTAACCCCAAGAAGGAAAAATTCAATAGACCTTGGCAGGAAGAAAGTCCTGTAAAAGCAAAAAAGCACTTAGGGCAACATTTTTTAAAAGATGAAACCGTTGCACAAAAAATAGGAGATACGCTAAGGTTGAACGGATACCGCAATGTTTTGGAAATAGGCCCGGGTACGGGTGTGCTTACCAAATATTTATTGGAAAAGGATATCGATCTGGTGGCTATGGATCTGGACGAGGAATCTATTATTTACCTGAAACACAGTTTTCCTTTGGAACATATTAAGCTAATGCAGCGCAAGGGGGAATTCAAGGTTCTGGAGGCCGACTTTTTAAAGTACGATTTATGGACACTTTTTGGGGAAGAGCAATTCGCTATAACTGGAAATTTTCCGTATAATATTTCCACTCAGATTGTTTTTAAAATGTTGCAATTTAAAGATCAGATACCGGAATTTACCGGGATGTTCCAAAAGGAGGTGGCCGAAAGAATTTGTGAAAACAAGGGGAGTAAAGCCTATGGGATACTTTCCGTATTAGTACAGGCCTTTTACAACGCGGATTATTTATTTACAGTGTCTCCACAAGTTTTTGATCCGCCGCCAAAAGTGCAGTCGGGAGTGTTGCGACTTACCAGAAAGGAAAATTTCCATTTGGAGGTAGACGAAAAATTGTTCAAACAGGTGGTGAAGGCCGCATTTAACCATCGCAGAAAGACGCTTCGTAACAGTTTAAAAACATTCAATCTTTCCGATGTTCTTAAAGAAGATACTATATTTGGCCTACGCCCGGAGCAATTGAGCGTTTCGGACTTCATTTCGTTGACAAAGAAGATAGCAAATGATACCATTTAAATTCACCGAGGAATTATTAGTGGAGATAGAACAGCTAATAGATAACCAGCAGGATGCCTCTTTGGCCGCTATGTTGGCTGAGGTGCATTATGCGGATGTGGCAGATATCATCAATGAATTGGATGAGGACCACGCCACCTATCTGATTAAGCTTCTGGACAGCGAAAAAACATCCGAAACCCTTACGGAATTGCATGAAGATGTTAGAGAGGCCATCCTTGCCAATCTTTCGGCCAAGGAAATTGCAGGGGAGTTGGACGAGCTGGATACCGATGATGCCGCAGATATCATAGGGGAACTGCCCAAAGAAATGGTCCAAGAGGTCATTTCCGAATTGGAGGATAGGGAGCATGCCAAGGACATTGTAGACCTGTTGCGTTATGATGAAAATTCCGCAGGGGGCCTTATGGCAAAGGAGCTGGTTAAAGTTAATGAGAATTGGAACGTACTTACCTGTGTAAAGGAAATGAGGGCACAGGCAGAGAATGTGACCCGGGTACATTCCATTTATGTGGTAGATGATGAAGGTAAGCTTAAAGGTCGACTTTCTTTAAAAGATTTGCTTACCACCTCCACCAAGACTCATATCAGCGAAGTTTATATTCCTAAGGTCGACACTGTTAATGTCAATGAAAAGCCGGAGGAAGTTGCCAAAATTATGTCCAAATACGATTTGGAAGCTATTCCGGTGGTCGATGAGATCGGTAGACTGGTAGGTCGTATTACCATAGATGATATTGTGGATGTTATTAGGGAGGAAGCCGAAAAGGATTATCAGTTGGCAGCCGGTATTTCCCAAGATGTGGAGGCGGATGACAGTATTTGGGACCTGACCCGAGCCAGATTGCCCTGGTTGTTTTTGGGGCTTTTGGGTGGTGTAGGTGCCGCAGCGATAATGGGAGGGTTCGAGACCCTTATGAATGATTATGGGGTGCTGTTTTTCTTTACCCCGCTAATAGCAGCTATGGCCGGGAATGTGGGGGTGCAGTCCAGTGCTATAATGGTCCAGGGGTTGGCCAACGACGATTTAAAAGGGAGTATAAGTAGTAGGCTAATAAAAGAAATGTTGCTGGCCCTGTTAAACGGTTCGGTTTTGGCGTCTATCCTATTATTTTTTACTTGGCTATGGAAAGGTAGTTTTCTTACCTCCTTGGCCATTTCCATTTCACTAATAACGGTAACCGTAGTGGCCGGGATCATTGGGACATTTATTCCGCTCTTCTTGCACAAAAGGGGCATAGACCCCGCTATTGCTACGGGACCATTTATAACTACGAGCAACGATATTTTCGGGATTCTTATATATTTTTCCATAGCCAAGGTTATATTGGGCATTTAGGGCACTCCGCCTTCTCAGGCGGCGGGCTTTGCGCGCTACATGGTAGCCTGCTGCAATCCCTAGTGCAAAATCTTGTTCTATCCATGAAATTTATCGGCATATTGCCCCCTTCTGATCCCATGGAAAACCCCTAGACCTTAATCGGGGGCTGGGGCTAAATATTGCCATGGTGTAGGTGAAGTGTACTATTTTTGTTTTAAGTAGAAACCCTACATACAGGTATTTGGCAAAGATGACGTAAAGTTGGCACAAAGATGACGTTACCTAAAAACCTGTACTGATCTAGTTTTGCTTTAAACTATTAAATCGCTAAGAATGAAAAATGGAAATTTGGCAAAAAGGGTAAAGGAATTAAGAAAAAGAAATGGCTTGTCCCAAGAAGTACTTGCTGAAAACTCAGGCATAAGTTTAAGGACAGTTCAGCGCATTGAGAATGGGGAAACAGAGCCCACAGCCGAAACGCTTAAAAGAATTGCCACAGCCCTGCAGGTAACGCCAAATGAACTGGTAGATTGGGCCATTATTGAAGATAGAGGCTTTTTGAAAGCCCTAAATTTGTCAGCCCTCACCTTTCTATTCTTTCCACTACTTGGAATTCTGGTTCCATTAATAATATGGATATCTAAAAAAGACAAATTAAAGGACCTAAATAGAATAGGGAAGGATGTTATTAACTTCCAAATTAGCTGGACAATTTTGCTTTTTCTGGGGTTTTTATTAAATGTAATTTACATTTCTTTTTATTGGCATACAAAGGGAGTGGTTTCGGCAAGTAGTATAATTTTAAATATGAGATTTAATATGTTCTTTCTAATTTTCATGTATGTGTATAATCTTGTATTTATAATTTTTAATACGTTTTTGATTGATAGGGAAAGAGAGCTGAGGTATTTTCCGAAGATTAAATTTTTGGGAAAATAACAGGATGCTTATGACTACAGAACTCTGGAGCGTGTTTGTTTCAAGAAGTTAAACTGCTTTTGTTGAAAGAGGACGAATTTAATGACTAAAAATTGGTGTTTAGTTGTGCGGGATCAAGAGCGTTTCCTAATCCCTGGATTGCTCTATAGAAATGAAAATTCCGTGAAATTTAATATATTGTCGCCTTTATATTTTTTCAACCCATATTAAATTATAAAAAAATAGTCTTGGTTCTTGTTTCCAGTAGTAAAGTGGTCATGTATCTTTGACCCATAATATTTATTTTATGAAAGTTCTCCATTTAGATGTAAACCACCCATTGATCATAGAGCAATTCAATGATTTGGGATTTCAAAATGATGAAGATTACACTTCTTCCAAAGCACAGATAGAGCAAAAAATTGATCAATATGACGGTGTCATCATCCGAAGCAGATTCACCATAGACGAGACCTTTTTAGATAAGGCAACCAACCTGAAGTTTATTGGCCGTTTGGGAGCCGGATTGGAGAATATAGATACTGAACACGCCAAAAGACTAGGAATTTTTTTAGCGGCCGCCCCAGAGGGCAACAGGAATGCGGTGGGGGAGCATGCCTTGGGAATGATTTTGTCTCTCTTCAATAAACTGAATAAGGCGGACAAAGAAGTACGAAACGGAAAGTGGAATCGTGAAGATAACCGTGGAATAGAATTGGACGGGAGAACAGTTGGTATTATTGGTTATGGTAATATGGGTAAGGCTTTCGCCAAAAAACTAAGGGGCTTTGATGTAGAAGTAATCTGTTATGACATAGTTGGTGGTGTGTGCGATGAAAATGCTAGGCAAGTAGGTATTATGGAATTGAAGCAGAAGGCGGAGATACTTAGTCTTCATGTACCGCAGACGGAAGCTACCCAAAATATGGTGAACGCGGAATTTTTAAAAGATTTTAAGAACCCACTTTGGTTGATCAATACAGCAAGGGGCAAATGCGTGGTTACGGAGGACCTTGTTTCCGCCATGAAAGAAGGCAAGGTACTTGGAGCGGGTTTGGATGTACTTGAATATGAAAAGAAGTCTTTTGAAGATATGTTCAGTGATTCAGAGCTTTCAGAGGCCTTTACTTACTTGGTAAATGCCGATAATGTATTGCTTACTCCCCATGTCGCGGGTTGGACCGTGGAAAGTAAAATTAAATTGGCACAGACCGTAGTAGATAAGGTCAAGGATAAATTTTGTTAGGTCAGATATGGGATTGCTATTTGGTTTTTTAGGTCAACAGGGTAGTATTTCTAATAAGGAAATGCAGGGGAGATAGTGTTATATAACGGACCGCAATAAAAAATGATACTAAGTGTTTTTACTCGGTAACGCTAAGCTCATGATCATTTTCCCTAGGGAAAAATTGAAAGTAATGGGTAGGGTTGAATAAGACAATCAGTTGACATGACAGGTGTAATATGAGGAGGGGAGTAAAGGTAACATAAGTGAATTCTTGTGGCTTAATGCGTATAAATTGGCATTGTAAGTAGCTAAATATATAACGTTTCTTTGATTGGGAAATAATTATTACATTTAACACTACTATTAACTATTTAAAAAACAACCATGTCTGAGGAAAAAAAGGATTTAGGTGATAAGGCCGAGGATGCTGCTAAAGGAGCAAAGGAATCTGCCAAAGAGTTTGCAAAAGAAACAAATGAGTCTGCAAAGGAGTTTGCTGATGAAACTAAGGAAGCTACCAATAAATTTGGGCAGGAGTCTAAAAAAACAATGGACGAATTTAAAGAAGGCTTGGCGAGTGCCGGAGGGGATAACAAGAAAATCCTGGTAGGAGTTCTGGCTATTGTTTTTGGACAATTGGGTGTTCATAAATTTATTTTAGGGTATCAAAAAGAGGGTATAATTATGTTGGTGGCAACTGTAATAGGGTATGCTACCATGTGTATTTTAATAGGTAGTTTTATTGTAATGGCTACTGCTATTATAGGGCTTATAGAAGGTGTAATTTATCTGACCAAGTCGGATGAAGAGTTCTATACCACGTATCAAGTGGGTAAAAAGCCTTGGTTCTAAGAAAATTTAAGGTCGGATAGTTGGTCCGACTTTATTTTGATCTGTATCATCGTAATATTACGATTATATAAAAGTGTAATTTGGTCGGTTTTAGCGGGTAAAGTTTGTGCTTAAAAAAGTGTTTTGTCAACTGTTTCCAGTAGAGGCGTTTTTGGTGTGGTGGAGGTGAGTGTTGGTATAGGTCTTGGCAGTAGGGATCAAGGTGTGGAAAAATTCAGTGGAACTTGGAAAGTTAAAAAGCAGGTCTATGAACTTTGCTATTGGCATATTTCCTATAAATAAGGGAATTGTGGAATAGAATTGAATAATGGGATTCCGTTTTTATTGAAATAAAGGAGGGCGTAGGCCAACCTGATGGTGCCTGAAAGGGGTAATCTGCTGTATGAGGGGAGAAGTACGGTTGAAGGGGACGATTAGTCTGTTGTGAACGATATAAGGATTGCTTTATGGATAAAATACTAAGCTGGTGCTCCGCCATCCTGTTGGCCCTCCGCCAACTTTCTCTCCAATTCCGCTTGAAACTCTTCCATGACCGGTTTTACCGTGTTTTCAGGTAAATCGGCAATTTTTATATACATTAATCCGTCCACCGAATTATTGAACAAGGGATCTACATTAAAGGCCACTACTTTAGCATTCTGCTTAATGTATTTTTTGATCAATACCGGAAGTCTTAAACTGCCGGGCTCCACTTCTTCAATAAGCCTGTCAAATTTGTTAAGATCCGCTTCTGTTTCATCAAAAATAAAATCCTTGTCGGCATCGTTAAGCTTAACTTTAAATTCCTTTTTGGGCCTTATATACTGCGCCACATAGGGATCCCAATAATTACTTTTCATAAACTCTATCATCAAGGACTTGGAAAAGTTGGAAAATTGATTGCTTATACTTACGCCGCCAATTAAAAATTGATGATTTGGAAATCGCAGGGTGGTATGTACAATTCCTTTCCATAAAAGAAAAAGTGGCATTGGTTTTTGTTGATATTGCTTGATGATATACGCCCTACCCATTTCAATGGATTTGGACATCATATTATACAATTCCGGTTCAAATCGGAAAAGATCCTGTAAATAAAATCCGTCTATTCCGTGTTCCTCAAAAATTTCAGCCCCCATACCCATTCGGTATGCGCCCACGATTACTTTCTCCTCATCGTCCCACAGGAAGAGGTGGCGATAATAACTATCAAACTTATCCAGGTCAATAGCGTTGTTGGTGCCTTCGCCAATGGCCCTAAAGGTAACTTCACGTTGTCTGCCTATTTCGTTTAAAATAAAGGGCATGTCTATCGCCTTGGCTAGAAATACTTCGTAATTTTTACTTTGTAATAGTCTACAATCCTTCTGCCTTAATTGCTCAATTTCCTCCTGTATAACCTCCGTACGCACTGCAGTAGCAATTTTTCTTGGAGCCTTGGGTATTTTTAAGCTGCTAGGAATATGGTTCAATAGCCTTTCTTTTTTATAGGCGTTGGAAAGGATATAGGTTTTACGTCGTAATAGGTCGGCGAACTCGGCCAGATTTTCCTGGTCGTTCTGGGTTTGTACAGAAATAGGTTGCCCTATGCGCACCTTTATGGTCCTGTTCTTTTGTGTGGTTACTTCGGAAGGCAATTTAGCAGTCCGGAAAACATCGCTTATCTTGGATAAACCATAAAACAACCTACTATTCTTTGCATGAAAATATATGGGGACCACAGGGACCTCTGCCTTTCGTATTAGCTTTAAAGCCGCTTCTTCCCAAGGGCGGTCTACAATTAATTTACCATCTTTATAGGTAGATACTTCACCCGCCGGAAATATTCCCAAAGGGTGTCCGTCCCTTAAATGCTGCATGGCACTCTTAAAGCCGGAGATACTGCTTTTGGCATCTTTATGGGCCTCAAAAGGGTTTACAGGAAGTATATATGGGGATATAGGTGCTATCCTGTTCAGTAAAAAGTTGGCTATGATCTTGAAATCGGACCTATGGTTCAAAAGTAATTTTAGGAGAAGAACCCCATCTATACCACCAAGTGGATGATTGGAAATAGTAATATAACAACCTTGTTTGGGCAATCGTTTGAAATCTTCCTCTGGAATTTCAAATTTAATTTGATAATGGTCCAAAATAGCATCTAAAAAAGCTGTGCCCTCCAAATGCTTGTGATCGTTATAAAAATGGTTGATACTGGAGATTTTGGTAACCCGCATAAGCACCCACCCAATAAAAGTTCCTAGAAAGCCGTATTTATCCACATTAATAGCCTTAGCTACTTCCTTTGCGGTTACTAATCCCATTCCTTAGTGTAATTTGGTAGGTGCTAAGATAGCAAAATCACTACAGCTATCCCTAAAATAACGCAACTACCAATTTTTTCTTGGCTCTATCTCACCACCAATTGCACAGTTTCCTTGCCTCGTTGTTCCAGTAAAATTTCTTTTCCGTTTTGGAGCGATGTTATTGCCTCGGTGTCAAAGTGTCTAATGGTGTATAGGGAAACACCCTCATGGTGAGCCACCTTGAATCTGCTCTGCAATAGGCTTAATAGTTCCTCCAGTTTTCCAAATTTATTATCGACACATACAGAAAAACTAATAGCTGAATTCTGGATCAGATCTACTTTCATCTGATGATCGTGGAGCATTTTGAAAAGCTCACTTATGCTATCCTCCACAATAAAAGAGAAATCTAAGGAAGAAAGTTTCATTAAAACTTGATTCTTTTTAACGATAAAACAGGGCACCTTAGGTTCTATACCTATCCCTTTTCCCACCGTTGTTCCCTTGTCTCTTGGGTTGATAAATGATTTAACATGTAAGGGTATTTCCTTTCTTTGTAAGGGTTGTAGCGTTTTGGGGTGTATAACCGATGCACCGTAAAAAGCAAGTTCTATAGCCTCTCGGTAAGAAATTTTATTGAGCAGTTCTGTTTTTTCAAAATACCTGGGATCAGCGTTCAAAACCCCGGGAACATCTTTCCAAATGGTAACTTCTTCCGCATTTAGGCAATAGGCTAAAATGGCAGCGCTGTAGTCGGACCCTTCCCTGCCCAAGGTAGTGGTAAAGTTATTGTCATCGCTACCCAAAAAGCCCTGGGTAATGTTTAATTTTCGTTTATCTACCTCCTCCGTAACATTGGTTTGGGTTTTCTCCCAGTTTACAATGGCATCGCGATAATTGTCGTTTGTTTTAATCAGGGACCGCACGTCCAGCCATTGATTGCTAATCCCTATTTCGTTTAAATAGGCACTGAGAATAGTGGTAGAAACCAATTCTCCATAACCTACGACCTGATCATAAATAAAATTGTATTTAGGAGACTTGTTCCAGACCAAAAACCCTTGTACTTCATCAAAAAGCGTTTTGACTTTAGCAAAAACGGGATGATTATCATTGGAAAATAAGTCATGCATAATTGTATCGTGATATCGAATAACTTCGTGTACCGCCGCCGGTAATAAGGATTTATCCTTGAAATAGGCATTTACAATATCTTCCATGGCATTGGTGGTCTTTCCCATAGCGGATACGACCAAGAGGGTATTTTCATGACCAACTTCCTTTAAAACTTCAACCACGTTCTTAACACTACTGGCATCCTTTACGGATGCTCCTCCAAATTTAAAAACTCTCATAGCTTATTTAAAAATTTTTTAATTCCTGTTTCATCTAAGTGAACTACATTCCAATCCCGCATAACCTTTGCACCTCTACTTTCGTAAAAAGTGATGGCTGGATCGTTCCAATCCAAAACCTCCCAGTTAATACGTTTAACACCAAGTTGATGTCCGTGTTCCACGACCTTGGTCAATAAAGCGGCACCTAGGCCACTTCCTCTCATGGACTCGGTAACGATCAAATCTTCCAAATGGATTATTGGTCCTTTCCAAGTAGAATACCGGCTATACAATAATGCCATCCCTACCACCTTGCCACTGCATTCGGCAACATAACAATGAAATAATTTATGGGTTCCAAATCCATCCCTTTGTAAATCGTCAATACTTACCTCAACGGCCTGTTCCTCTTTTTCGAAAACAGCCAGCTCCTTTATCAACTTGTGTACTTGGACCATGTCCTTGACCTCGGCATCTCTAATGATGTATTTCATAATTGTTACAAATAAAACACAAAGTTATAAATTTAAAAAATCATTATATAGCGAAAACGTTGTAGTTTCACAAATTAGCCGATATTTGTGCACAAATCAACAATGCTTCCGCAATGCATAGAAAAAATACTACCCTAGGGGAATTCATTATAGAAAATCAATCCTCTTTCCAATATTCGTCCGGGGAGCTTTCAAAGCTCATAAACGCTATTCGTTTAGCCGCCAAGGTTGTAAATCACGAAGTTAATAAAGCCGGACTCGTAGATATTATTGGAGCGGCGGGCGAGACCAATATCCAGGGTGAAAATCAACAAAAGTTGGATGTTCTGGCCAATGAAAAATTTATTCAGACCCTAATAAACCGGGAAATAGTTTGTGGGATCGCTTCGGAAGAGGAGGACCATTTTATAAGTATTAATAGTAGTGATAACAACAACCAAAATAAATATATTGTATTGATCGATCCTTTGGATGGATCTTCAAATATAGATGTGAATGTTTCGGTCGGGACCATATTCTCCATTTATAGAAGGCTAACCCCCATAGGAACCCCGGTAGGCTTGGAGGATTTTCTGCAACCGGGGAGGGCCCAGATTGCAGCGGGCTATGTGGTTTACGGTACTTCTACCATGTTGGTCTATACTACTGGCGACGGCGTTAACGGTTTTACGCTAAACCCCGCCCTTGGAACTTTTTATCTTTCACATCCCAATATGGCTTTCCCTGAAACGGGTAGGATTTACTCTGTAAACGAAGGCAATTATGTCCATTTCCCACAGGGTGTCAAGGACTATATTAAATATTGTCAAAAAGAGGAAGGGGATAGGCCCTATACCTCAAGATATATAGGTTCTTTGGTGTCCGATTTTCACAGAAATATGATCAAGGGCGGCATTTATCTATATCCTAAGAGTAGCGTTGCTGCGGAGGGTAAACTAAGGTTGTTGTATGAATGTAATCCTATGGCATTTATTGCTGAACAGGCTAATGGCAAGGCCAGCAATGGATTTGAACCTATTATGGATATAAAACCTACGGAATTGCACCAAAGGGTGCCTTTCTTTTGTGGAAGTAGTAAAATGGTGGAAAAAGCAGAAGAGTTTATGCAGGCCACAAAATAATAAAAGGAGCATTGCGCTCCTTTTATCACCTTAATAATAGAAATTTTGCCTAATGCTTTAACAGGTATAGATAATCCTCTAAATCTATTTTTCCGGTAAAGATATCTATAGATCTTTTAATGATCAGATTAGCACTTTCTGACCTGTACCCCAATCCAATGGCGTATTTGGTTATTAAGGCTCTCTCCTCCTCATCAATGACATTATCAATAAAAATAATCCTGAACAGGTCGAATAACCTTTCCAAACGCTCTTCCGAACTGGCTGGGGGATTAATCGGATATTTGTTTTCCGACTTCATAACCAACGCATATTCGGATTCGGTAATATCTAATTTATTGGCAAAACGGTCCAATAATTCTTTTTCTTCGGTGTTTATGGCACCATCAATGGCGGCTAAGGTAGCAATGGATGCAAAATGCGCTAAATTTCTTCTGTGCGTTCCAGTACTATATAAATCAACATAAGACATAATCATTAGTTTTATTTAGAGCAAAGATAAATTTTTTAGAAAAGTTAATTTAAGATTTTCATTAATTATTTTATCGAAGATTTCATTGCCTAAAGGAAGACCCGTAGTTTCTTACAGTAGTGCGAGGCCTATCAAAAGAATGGATTTACCCAAGGGCGAAAAGCTTCAAGCAATTCAAGAAAGGAAATTTGTTGGTCATAACGTATCTTTTCAGTGGGTAATTTGCAATCGCTTAATAAATTGTACCCTAAGGCGATATAGAAATATAGACTTCTATCAATTGGTTAGGATATGGTCAATTATATAGCGCTAGTTATTGTTATATTCATTGGTTACATCTGTATTAGGTACATAGATGCAATATATTATTCCCTGAAAAGGATATTTTTTATTTATTGTAATATCTTTGGGCTAATACTCAAAAAATATCTAGTGTAGTACACTCTCCTAGCCAAACTGTAAAATGTCCTTAAAATTTTCCAAGAAAGTCCTTATCCTGCCCATATTCGTTTTTGTTTTACTAATGCTAGTCGTTTCAGTCTTATGGAATAACTCTTTAAATGAACAAAAGGAGATATTAAGGGATGAAATTCAGCATATGGGATTTTTGAGATTTAAGGAGTTTGTGTCTACGGGTCAGGGTAGTGTAATAGCGCTAGAGAATTTAATGAGGCGCATTCAAATGTCCAAAGGCGAATACTTTAAGCATTGGGAGGAAGAAGCCAAGCTTATTTTAAAACAAAATAAATCTTTTAAATTTATAGAATGGGTTGATAGCTCTATGGTGATTAAAAAAATTACACCACTGGAGGGTAATGAGGCAGCTATTGACCTAGATCTTTCATTGCATCCCAGAAGGGATGAGTGGCTTAGACATGTAAAGGATTCTTCGACCAATATTACCTCTTGGATTGATCTAACCCAAAAAGGAGAAGCTTTTTTGTTGGATGTGCCTGTTTATTATGATGGAGCTTTTCATGGCACCATTACTGCTGGAATAGACTTTACGGAAACGTTTGATCACTTGATGTCAGGAATGGACATGTATGCCATTACACTTACAGATGATAAGGGCAAGGACTTCTATACTTTCAATACTGCCAATCCCAATAGTGTTGAGGATGGGCTTATTTATACAACATCCTATTCTGTAGATGATATCGATCAACAAGTTTGGACTTTTACCATGACGCCAAGTATAGCTGATATTTATTCCGAGAAGAGGGAGACCATGGTGGTGTTTCTTATTTTTGGTCTGGTCTTATCGCTGTTAATTAGTTCATTGATTTATTTTTATCAATCATCAAGAAATGAAAATGCACGTTTTAGGGAATTAAATTTAAAGCTCAGGGATGCCAACGCCAACTTAAAGGAAGAGCGAATAAAAGCTGAAAAGGCCTCCAAGGCCAAAACTGAGTTCGTATCTAACATGAGTCATGAAATTAGGACACCATTAAATGCCGTCATGGGTTTTATTGAGGTTTTAAAAGAATCAAAAATAGATAGTTCACTGATGGAATATCTGTCCTTGATGGACGTCTCCTCTAAAAAATTGCTTTTACTGGTCAACGATATTTTGGAAATAGACAAAATAGAATCTGGCCAGATCACATTTAAAAAAGATGTTTTTTCCCCTTCGGAAGAACTTAGGAATATTATTAGTATATATAAGCCCAGTGTAGAGGCTAAGGGGCTTTATGTGCGTTTGGATATGGTCTCGGAGACCAAAACCCATGTTATATCCGACATTGGTAAATTTGGCCAGGTCATCACCAATCTTTTAAGGAACGCCTTAAAGTTTACGGAAGAGGGAGGAATAGAAATTACTTATGAAGAGAAAATACTCAATAACGACTTAAATATTAATATTGGTATCAAGGATACTGGCATAGGAATTCCAAAAAATAAACTCAAAACTATTTTTGATAGGTTTACTCAAATTGATTCGGGAATAGCAAAAAGACATGAAGGAAGTGGTCTTGGCCTGTATATCACCTATTTGCTTATAGAGCTTCTGGAGGGGCATATCGGGGTGGACAGCACAGAAAATATTGGGTCGGAGTTTATGGTCTCATTAAAGTTCCCTATAACCGAGGTCCAACCGAAAATAGAAGCAGCTGTTGCCGGCAGTATAGATTTGAGTGGGTTTAAGGTTTTGATTGTGGACGACAATAAGATAAATGTAATAGTGCTAAAAAAGACCCTTGATACTTTTGGTATAAAGACCTATTGGGTGGGCAATGGAAAGGAGGCTGTAGTTGCTGTCGCCGAACAGGATTATGATTTGGTCTTCATGGATATTCATATGCCCGAAATGGATGGATTTGAGGCTACCACGGAAATAAGAAAGACCAATAAGGATCTTGTTATTATTGGTTTTTCGGCCGATGTTACCAAGGAAACGATCCAAGGCGCCAAGGAAGTAGGAATGAACGACTATTTTACGAAACCGATCACATTTGATAAGCTTAAACGAAATCTGTCCACTTATCTTGTGAGGTCTTAGGGCCATGTCCTTGGTGGCCTACCTCCAAATCAAAGGAAGGCTTTTGGCTATTTTTGGATGTCTGCACTTTCTGTGGTTGGCCAAGCCTTTCATTGTTCTACAAATGTTTTAAGCCTGAAATAGATATTGTACACTTGTAAAATACAGTCTGTTAACAATCATATAACCTAATTTTAAAGTCGTATTTAGCTTAAAATAAGCCTTAATTCATAATCTTTGAATTTATTTTCATTTTCTGTGCATGAAAATTAGTTCTAATTCAATATTGACCTTGATGGTCCAACTTCCGGTCTCAGGATCTGGGAGAAGTTGCCCGCCTGCCAACTTTCTAAAAATAAACCAACCACTTATTACTTCATGAAAAAAAGACCTGTAGAGTTATTGGTTTTGTCCGATGTGCATTTAGGCACCTATGGATGCCATGCCAAGGAGTTGGCCAAGTACCTAAAGTCTATTAAGCCTAATGAGGTGGTCCTAAACGGCGATATAATAGATATATGGCAGTTCAGTAAGCGCTACTGGCCAAAATCGCATATGAAAGTAGTGAAGATTATTATGCAATGGGTCTCGGAAGGGGTGCGTGTACATTACATAGCAGGCAATCATGATGAGATGTTGAGGAAATTCATAGGGTTCCAGTTGGGGTCCTTTAGTATTGCCAATAAAGTGGTTTTAGAGCTAAATGATCAGAAAGCATGGATGTTTCATGGAGATGTTTTTGACCTTACTATGCAACTTTCAAAATGGATAGCCAAATTGGGAGCTACAGGTTATGATATGCTGATATTGCTAAACAGTGCCATAAATTATTGTAGTAAAAAAATTGGAAAAGGACCAGTATCCATGTCCAAAAAGATAAAGAATAGTGTGAAATCGGCCATTAAGTTCATTCATGATTTTGAACAGATTGCCGCCGAAATCGCCATAGAAAATGAATATGATTACGTTGTATGTGGACATATTCATCAACCGGAAATGAGAAAAATATCAACTGACAAAGGTTCGGTCATGTATTTAAATTCAGGGGATTGGATAGAGAATCTAACGAGTTTGGAATTCCATAATGGTAAATGGAAATTATATCATTATTTAGAAGACGTACAGGTGATAGATGAGGATGACAACCTTGTGGAGCAAACAGAAATCCTGGATAAAAATCAGCTTTTTCAGAATTTGGTAGACGAATTTAAAATTCTGGCTTCGGCCCAGAATAAATAGTTGTTGGCCCAAATTAATCTGCAATAATAAGACTACTATGAAAGTACTATATGCCGTCCAGGGAACTGGAAATGGCCATTTAAGCAGGGCACGCGATGTTATTCCGGCCTTGCGGAAAAGAGGGTTGGATTTGGATATTCTTGTAAGTGGAATCCAAGCTGATATCCAAATATCACATCCTGTTAAGTATCAGCTTAAAGGACTTAGTTTTATCTTTGGCAAACAAGGAAATGTCAATTTATGGAGAACCTATCTCAAGGCCAATGCGGCTAGATTGCAGAAAGAAATAAAGAGTGTTCCCATTGAAGATTATGACCTGGTAATAAATGATTTTGAACCGGTCTCTGCCTGGGCCTGCAAATTAAAAAATAAACCTTGTGTAAGTTTTAGTCATCAGGCGGCTGTTCTATCGTCCAATTCACCCAAACCGGACAAAAATGACCTAATGGGGAAATTTATCCTTAAAAATTATGCGCCTACCACCCAACAGTTTGGCCTGCATTTCCAACCCTATGCAGATAAGATCTACACTCCGATCATAAGACAGGATATTAGAAATGCCGATGTAAAGGACGGAGATTATTATACGGTGTATTTGCCGTCTTATAGCGATGGTAGGATATTAAAAATACTGTCTGAGATTCCAAATATTAAATGGGAGGTTTTTTCCAAACATAATAAGGTTGAATTTACTGGTAGAAATATTAGTATTCGGCCAATTACCAATGAAGCATTTGTGGCTAGTTTGGTAGGCTCCAAAGGGGTTCTGTGCGGCGCAGGTTTTGAAACACCGGCAGAAGCCCTCTTTCTTGGAAAAAAATTGATGGTTATCCCAATGAAAGGGCAATATGAACAGCAATGCAATGCTGCGGCATTAAAGGATATGGGGGTGCCCGTCATAAAATCACTAAAAAGCAAACATTTGGATAAAATTATAGATTGGTTAGAAAGTGAGACCAGAATAGTGGTGAATTATCCGGATATAACCGACCAGATTATTGGTCAAATACTCGAGGAAGTCGTTCTTGACTAAAATTAGCATTACTTAAATTATTATGCCCAACAATCCAGACGATTTTGATTTGCATACCGAGGATTTTGGAGAAGATTTTGTTTGGGGGGTATCTACCGCGGCCTATCAAATAGAGGGTGCACATGACCTGCATGACAAGGGACCTTCCATCTGGGATCAATTTACCTCAAAAAAAGGAAATACGTATCAAAATCAGCATGGCAATGATGCTTGCCAATTTTATCACAAGTATCAAGAGGACATCCTTTTGATGAAAAAAATGAACATTCAACATTTTAGATTCTCCTTGTCGTGGTCTCGAATAATGCCGAACGGAACAGGAGCCATAAGTGTAAAAGGGATTGAATTTTATAATGAGGTTATCAACTTTTGCCTCGAGTGCGGTGTAACGCCATGGGTTACTTTATATCATTGGGACCTACCACAGGCATTGGAGGAAAAAGGGGGGTGGACAAACCGCGATATTTTAGGGTGGTTTGAGGAATACACTACCATTTGTGCTAAAAATTTTGGGGATAGGGTGAAGAATTGGATGGTTATTAACGAACCTATGGTTTTTACGGGCGCAGGTTATTTTCTGGGTGTCCATGCTCCAGGTAGAAAAGGCTTACGAAATTTTTTGCCCTCTGTGCACCATGCTGTAATGTGCCAAGCGTCTGGTGGTAGGATTTTACGTAAAATGGTAACCAATGCCAATATAGGTACTACCTTCTCATGTTCCCAAATTACACCTTATAGAAATAATCGAAGAGATCATAATGCGGCCGAAAGGGTGGATGCCATGTTAAACCGACTCTTTATTGAACCTTCTCTGGGAATGGGATACCCTTGGGATACCATTTCGGTTCTAAAACGGATAAAATCTTATATGTTGCCGGGAGATGCAGCAAGCTCCGTTTTTGAATTCGATTTTATCGGAGTGCAAAATTATACCCGTGAAAAAGTAAAGCACTCTTATTTTGTTCCGTTTATAAAAGCTAAAATTGTAAAGGCAAGTCGGCGTGGCGTAAAAATTACCTTAATGGACTGGGAAGTCTACCCGCCCAGTATCTTCAATATGATAAAAAGGTTTAATGAATATCCTGGGGTCAAAAAAATTATAGTTACTGAAAACGGAGCTGCTTTTGCCGATAAAATTAAAAAGGGCAAGGTGCACGATAAAGAAAGGCTCTCTTATCTTCAGGCTTATCTTAAACAGGTTCATAAAGCACGAAAAGAAGGTGTGAATGTTGGAGGTTATTTTGTGTGGACATTTACTGATAATTTTGAATGGGCGGAAGGTTATTACCCTAGGTTCGGATTGGTATATGTCGATTTTGAAAATCAACAAAGAATTGTAAAATCGTCGGGAAAATGGTTTAGAAAATTTTTAGCTACCACAAAAGAGGGTTAGCCCAGCGGGACAATAATTATTGAAAATAAAAAAAACCGATGAGAACATCGGTTTAGAGTAGCTAACTCAAATCAAATTATAAGAACGTTTCCTGTATTAGGTTGCTGTAAAAATAGGGATAAACTGTAATTAATGGTGTTAGGATAAGATGGTGAATAAGTTAGCTTAATATTAATTATTATTCTTATTGGAGATAAACCACGATACCCTTAAATATACTAATTTAGTAAACTGCGAAGAAAGAGTGCTTCACGGTGTTTTCTATGAACTAATATTTTCATGATGCGTAAAAAGATATTTATTGGCCTTGGTGCCTTGTTGTTTTTAATTCAATTCATCCGTCCCGATAAGAATGAATCAGATGATAATACCCATGCGTTGTCTACTAAATATGAGGTTCCAGAGGATGTTAATCGTTTGCTGAAGGTTTCTTGTAATGATTGCCATTCCAATAAAACGGAGTATCCTTGGTATTCCAACGTTCAGCCCTTTGCTTGGTTTTTAAATGATCATGTGATAAATGGGAAAAAACATTTGAATTTTTCAAATTTCACCAAATTACCGCTGGCCATACAAAACCACAAGTTTGAAGAAATTATAGAAATGGTGGAAGAAAAGGAGATGCCAATACCTTCCTATACCTATTTGGGGCTTCACCCTGAGGCTCATCTTACAATAGCGCAAAGGGAGCAAATTATGGATTGGTCCAAGGCTCAAATGGCCTATCTAAAGACTACTTATCCTGCAGATAGTTTGAAAAGGAAACCAAGGTCAAAAAAGTAGGGTATTGCGGCAATTAAATAATAGATTTCAACATGAGCTAAAATAGGCAATTATTGTTTAAGCCAACTTTTTCCTTAAGAAAATTTTTTTCCAAAAATACCTAGGGTATTCCGATTAGGCTACGTCGTAAATAATATAACACGTAGAATGATTCCATCCAATATAGAAATCGGTATACTTAAATACCTCGATAAAACCGCCACGGTTAAACAACTACAAGAGTTGGAAGATTGGCTGGAGGATCCTTTGAACAAGGAACTCTTCAATGATTATGTGCTCATGCACTATGCAATTAATATGGGCCTCAATAAAATGGATGATCAGCCGATGAGGAAAGAATTGATTCGCAAAATCCAGAAAGAGAAACCCAGCATTAATAGATTGTTTCCACGAAGCCTATTTAAAATTGCAGCAGTATTGCTTTTGCTTTTAGGATTTGGTTATTTTTTCAATCAAAAATTCAATGTAAAGGAACTAGTTGGTCCAAACCAGATTACACTTCAGTTGGAAAATGGGAATATAGAGGTCATTAGTGAAGATGGTAAGCGAAAGATAATTGATGCAGAAGGAAATGAGGTTGGAGTGCAAAAAGGAAATACACTTAACTATAAGGAAGGCGGTGATCCGGAAAAACTAATCCATAATCAGCTAAATATTCCCAATGGAAAACAATTTGAATTGGTCCTGTCCGATGGCAGCAGTGTATTTCTTAATTCGGGATCTACTATAAAGTACCCGGTAAAATTTTTGCCGGGCAAGACCAGGGAGGTATTCTTGAGTGGTGAAGCTTATTTCGAAATAACAAAAGACAGTATTAATCCATTTATTGTCAATGTTGCCGATTTAAAGGTGCGTGTCCTAGGTACGGAATTCAATCTTTCTTCCTATCCCGAAGATAGTCAAGTCACTACAGTTTTGGTCAATGGGTCGGTTGGCCTTTACAACGGCGATGTTTATGGGCCTGAAACTACCACATTTATAAAGCCTGGTTTTAGGGGGGTGTATGACCACAGCAGTGGTGCCATCTCTTTGGACGAAGTGGATACTAGTTTGTATACCAGTTGGAAATCGGGGAAACTGGTTTTCAGAAGTATGCAGTTTAAAAATATCATTAAAAAATTGGAGCGCACTTACAATGTTAGTATTGTAAACAATAATAAAGAACTGGGCGAACAATACTTTAGTGCCAGTTTTGATAAGGACGAGCTAATGGAGCAAATCTTCGCTTCATTTAGGACAAGCTATAGGTTTACCTATACGATTGAAAATGAAAAAATAACTATAAACTAAACTATTATATGAATTAAAAGAAACAGACCAAAAAACAAATTGAAAAGAAACTGGAAGATGCGCGAACATCTCCCAGCTAAATACCAATGAGCAAATAAATACTCATCTAAATAATCAATACAAAAATATGAAAATCCTTCTTAAAATTAGGAGTAGGCTTCTATGTCCTCCGGAATTGAGCTTAAAAATGAAATTAACCACCCTTTTGCTGTTCATTGCCTTATTTAATATAAGGGCCAATAATTATGCGCAAAACACTCGAATAAGCCTGGATCTTAAAGAGGTCTCTATTGAAAAGGTGCTAAATGAGATTGAATCCCATACAGAGTTTAAATTTCTGTACAATTTAAAGGATGTGGATATTAGTAAAATTGTTACCCTTAAGGTGAACAAAGAAAAGGTTAGGAGTATATTGAATACGCTTTTTCTCAATACCAATGTGTCTTATGAGGTATTGGAGAAACATATTATCCTAAAAAGAAACGAGAACAAAGACATTAAAAGTGTTCCCCTTAAAACCGATGATACTCCGGTACAATCGGAAGTTCAAGGGATTGTTAAGGACAGCGATGGGATGATTTTAGCAGGGGCCAATGTCGTCATAAAGGGAACTACCACAGGGGTGGTTACCGATTTTGATGGCTATTTTAGTATTGCTGTACCCAATTCGCAAACCGTTCTTGTCTTCTCCTATATTGGAATGGAGACCAAAGAGGTTGCTGTTGGGAACAACACTAATTTAGATGTTGTGATGAACCCTTCTGCCCAAAAAATGGACGAAGTAGTGATTACGGCTTTAGGAATGAAGCGAGAAAAAAGAGCCTTAGGATACTCTGTAGGAGAGGTTGATGGCGAAGAAATGAACTTAGTGCCCCAAGAAAATGCCCTGGGTGGATTGAGTAGTAGGGTTTCTGGTTTGGATATACGAAGGGCTGGAAACGATTTAAATGCGGAAACCTTTGTGTATATCAGGGGTAGAACTTCTTTGTCTGGAAATGATGAGCCTTTGGTTGTTGTAGATGGTTCACCTGTTGGAAGTACTGCTGTTTTGGGTAATATAAGCGCTATGAACATCGCCAGCGTATCTATCCTTAAAGGAGCAAGTGCAGCTGCACTTTACGGTTCCAGAGCAGGTAATGGGGTAATCCTTGTTACTACTAAATCTGGTGAGGGTCTTAAAAAGGGGATTGGGGTTTCATTTTCCTCTACTATCACTTTAAATACGCCCTATAAATATTTTGAAACTCAGGATCAATTTACCAATGGGCAAAGAGGAATTTTTGATGAAGCTACATGGCAACACTGGTACGGACCAGGAGAAGGCGGTTCTGCAATACAATGGAACAGCAATGGTGAAGCTGTGCCATTAAAGTTTTATGATGACCCCCAAAAAGATTATTTTAGAACAGGGATAACTACCATAAACGATGCTAGTATAAGTGGGAATTATGACAAGGGTAACTTTAGATTGGCCATATCCCATTTAAAAGGAGAAGGCTACTCCCCAGGCACAGAGCTTCAAAAGCTTGGCGTCCGACTAAATACGGCTTATAAAATAACTGATAATGTAACCGTTTCCACCAATTTTGATATTTCTAACCCCAATTCTGACAATAATCCAGTTCGATATCTAAGTGGTGATAATCAATATTTTGATTTATTCAATATTGCGCCACATATAAATATCAATGACCTAAAAGGGGATTATTGGGAAACACCTAACGTAGAGCAACGCAAGGTTACGGATGGGTATAACAATCCTTGGTTTTCCGCCAATGAACGGAAAAACAAATTTGACAAACTAAGTGGTTTTGGAAATATTAAGCTGGACTGGGAAGTTACCTCAAATTTTAATGCTATGGCTCGTGTGGCTTATAGTGGTAATTACAATAAAGAGGAAACTTTAAAACCATGGTCTTTTCAAGGATTTGGTGGTGGTACTACAAAACCAACTGGAGCGTATAACCTAGATAATAGTAATTCTAAGGAAACTAACGTAGATGTTTTGTTTTCCTATGATAAGAAATTTGGAGATTTCCGTATATCTCCATCTGTAGGTGGAAATATATTGAATAGTGAAGTTAACACCTATAATTCTGGAGGTGACAATTTGGTGCTTCCGGGGTTGTTTACCCTATCCAATGTAGCCAGAGGGGGATTGGAATACAGTAGTGGAACTTTTAAAAAGGCGGTATACAGTGTTTATGGAATGGCTACATTGAGCTATAAAAATATGCTCTTCTTGGATTTAACAGCACGTAACGATTGGTCCAGTACCCTTCCTAAGGAGAACAGTTCATACTTTTACCCTTCCGCTTCGGGAAGTGTTCTGATTTCTGAAATGTTCCAAATGCCATCTTGGATTTCGTTACTTAAAATACGCTCTGGATGGGCTGAGGTAGGAAAAGATACCGATCCTTATTTAATCCAACCAACTTTATCCCAGGGATTTTGGGGCGATGATTTTACCTATACACTTCCAAGCAGTATGCCAAATACCAAGCTAAAGCCAGAAATAGCTACTTCTTATGAGGTAGGTGCCGATTTAGGTTTTTTTAAGGGTAGGTTGGGACTGGAGGCCACCTATTACAAGACTCAAAACAAAAACCAAATTTTAAATGTGAATGTTTCTCCACTTACAGGGTATACCAGTACCACCATTAATGCAGGGAATGTGGAAAATTACGGGTTTGAATTTGGGTTGAATATGGTTCCTATTAGAACGGAGGATCTTGAATGGAACATGAACTTTAATTTCACCACACAGGAAAGTAAATTGGTGGAATTGGTTGACGGAATTGACCGAGTGGATTTTGGAGGAGGAACAGATGGTGGTGCTTTTACCAGGGTAGGAGGAATCATTGGAGATATGTATTCCCCATATATAAAAAAGGTAGAGGAAGGTGAGTATGCAGGATGGAATATATTGGATGCCAATGGCAGATGGGAAGTTGACAGGGCTAGGGAAAACCAAGTTAAGATGGGGAATTTTAACAACGATTTCGCTGTTGGGATGAACACTTCTATTCGGTATAAAAACTTTACCCTATCCGCTAGTTTCGACTGGAGGCAAGGGGGAGATTTCTACTCCGAATCTATGAAGAGAATGGCACGTTCGGGAAAGATCGAGGACTGGCAAAATGGAATCAGCTCCAGTACCTTTTCTGGAATCTTAGATGCGAATTCTTTTCCTGATGGGGCCGCCTTGGCCAATGAAATCAAATCTAACCCTATTTATAGGGACAACGATGTCTGGGTTGGAGGAAGAAATGAAGAATTGGGTGGTTTTGAATTTAACGGAAATTACAACGGAGCTTTCTTTCCAGGGGTAATAGATAATGGCGATGGTACGTATACCGAAAATTTTGGGGATACGGGTACAATATTATTTGACGCCTATAGAGTAGTAGAGTCTAGCGGTAGTTTTTGGAGAACTGGTTATGCATTTTTGTACGACGCTTCCTTTGTTAAGTTAAGGGACATTACCATGACCTATGCTTTGCCTGCTCAATTTGCTAAATTTATTTCGGCTGATAATGTGGCCATTTCCGTATACGCCAAGAATGTTATGCTATGGACCGCAGCCGGTATCGGAATCGACCCTGAGCTTGCTTATGATCAAGGAGCCCAAGGGTTTGAAGAATGGAATGTGGCCCCTTGGACTGTTCCTGTAGGATTTAGACTAAACATAAGTTTCTAAAAATAATATAAGATGACTAGATTAAAGAATAAAATAATTGCAATGTTACTGCCAGTGGTAGTACTTTTTGCTACATCGTGCTCCGAATCTTTGGAGGAAATAAATGTAAGCCCCAATAGTTTACCAGATACTGAGATAGACATTAAATTTGTGCTGACAGGTATTTTTGCTCAATCTGCTACAATTTCTTCAGATATAACTATGAGTGGTGGTGAGTTATCCGGGGCTACCCAATACTTGCAACGAGATTTTACAAGTTTTGAGGAGAATAATTATGATTGGGGACCCAAGAGTTTTGCTTCTTTCTATCAACCCATAAAAGATAGTAGTTATATCTTCGGTCGGGCAGAGGAGGAAAAAACAGGGAAGGTAAAAGATTACTATCAGGGAGTTGCTCTAATCATGAAATCTTTTTGGTTTGGCTATTTAACCTCTGCTTTTGGTGATTTGCCTTATACGAATGCCCTACAAGCGGAAAAAGGAGGGGATGATTTTTTTAAACCCGTATATGATGATCAACTGACCATTTTTAAGGGATTAATAAACGATTTGGCACAAGCCAATACTCTTCTAAAGGGAGCCGGGGTCATTCAGGAAGTTTCTGATGCAGACATTATATATCATGGAGATGCCTTAAAGTGGCAAAAACTTGCAAATTCCTTGCGTCTTAGGTTTTATATGCGCTTATCAGAAAAGAGTGGTATAGATATTAATCCTGCTGCGGAAATTGCGGCAATAGTAGGGAATAGTGCCGAATATCCTATTTTAGTAAACAATGATGACAATGCGGCAATTGCCTTTGTGGGTACCAATAGTGACAACAGTTGGTACGGAGGTCCCTTAAGAAGTAGTAACCGTTCTGAGTTTTATCGTAGAAAACCATCAGCCACAATCGTTAATGATTTAACTGCTCTGGGTGACCCAAGACTAACGGCTTGGGTAAGGCCAGTGGATGTCCAACTTAAGGAGGGAGCAACCAATGAAATTGTAGAAGAAAATGGAGCATTAGTACGTTATACTACAGAAGATGTAGATGCGAGGAATAACGATGCTGATAAAGAAAATGATTTGAATACTTCCCTTTTTGTTGGATTGCCAATTGCCTTAACAGATCCTAACCAATTTCCAAAATTAACAGATGGCATCAATGCTAATGAGGTAATTGCGTCTCTAGATGGAAGCGTCTATCTTGCTGCGGCATCTAACCCGCATACTTCGTATCTAGCAGATAGGTATGCAGAGGATGCCAATCCAATGGTAAAGGCGGTACTAATGAATGCTGCTGAGGTACAATTTATTTTGGCTGAGGCGGGTGTCCGTGGTTGGATTCCTAATAGTGCCTTAGACTATTACAACAGTGGCATTCAATTGTCAATGGAGCAGTATGGAATTTCGGACGGAGATCCATCTGCGGTGTATGATAGAGCGAACAACACACTTATTCCTTTTGATCAAGGAGTGTATATGGCACAGGCACAACAGATCTTTAATGATGCTACAGATAAAATGGAGCCTATAATGCACCAAAAATGGATTTCTCAATGGTTTACTCCAGAGTCTTGGTTCGATTGGCGTAGAACAGGACTCCCTAATTTAAACGTCAACATTATATCTGGGACTAAAGGGCAAGCAACGCCAATCAGATTTGGAATAGAGGATCCTTTTAATGAAGAAAACTTGTTACAATCTATTAGTAAATTGCAGCCTGCTGAAAACGATCAGTGGTCTAAAATGTGGCTACTGCAATAATCGCAATCCAAGTCGTTTGAGATTATTTTCCAGACCTGTTTGCCGTGCGCATACAGGTCTGGTTTTTTTGTGAAATATTCTTGTTGATGGTAAAGACTATTGGATTATTTAATAAACCTTTGTGCAGATTTATCCTATGGTTAGAATAAAACCATCCCTTAAGCCAATAATAAAAGTAGAATTGCTCTTGGGTTAGTTCAATTTAATAAAGGAAAAGAGAATCATGGCTAATTTCTTTATTTTTACCTCAGTTTTTTTTCTAATTGCACTATAAGCTTGGGCAATTTGGTATTCCACGGTTTTAATGGAAATATTTAAATAGGTCGCTATTTCGGAGTTGGTCAGGCCATCTTGTTTGCTCAATAAAAAAACTTGTTTGCATTTAGGCGGTAAATGTTCTACTTCTCTTTTTATCAAAGCGATTTTATCTTCCACTAATTGATAGTTGGTGTCCTCCACGGCATAATTCAAGGCGTTCCTATAGGCTTCATTGATGATTATTGAAGATTTCTTTCTTCTATAATCATTAATATATTCGTTGTAAACCGATTTGTACAAAAGCCCTTGGAAGGATTCCCTGATATTTATATTCTGTCTGCGTTCCCATAATCGTAAAAATACGTTTTGAACAATATCCTGGGCTTGGGGATAATCATTGGTAAAGCTATAAGCGTAGATCAAGAGTTTTTTGTAGTAGGCTTCCACCACCTGTTCAAATGCCTTCTCTTCTCCTGCGATGAGTTGTCCAACTAAAACTAAGGTATTTCGATCTACATTGGTCATTAGGGGGTGATTGTCCAGGTTCTATAATTCGTGCAAGGAACTAAAAAGGTAGGTAATTAAAGTTGCCTTATTGTTAATAAATCAATATATGTAGGTAAATATTATCTATATAGTATGTTAATATACTTAAAATTTGGAATTTAAAAAAATATATTCTAAATACTGTGGATTTTTCTAATTATACATTTTCAAAATTTATTGAATACGCTAAGGTTGAACATGGTACCCCCTAATGTCTGACCAGAAATATTATTTACAGGCTGTTGCGCTCTGAATGTATGTAGATTGAAGCATAGCATGAAAGAACAGATTAAGGAGTTCTAGTGCTGTCTTTGGTGCTTTTTTAGTTAAAGATAAGGTTATTAAGGGTGTTTATTGGAAAGCAGAAATCCCCGTAATATCGGCACCGGTAATCAATAAGTGAATATCATGTGTGCCCTCATAAGTAATTACACTCTCGAGGTTCATCATATGGCGCATAATACTGTACTCGCCAGAAATGCCCATGGCGCCCAAAACCTGTCTGGCTTCCCGGGCTATCTTGATGGCCATGTCCACATTATTGCGTTTGGCCATTGAAATTTGGGCCGAGCTGGCCCTTCCTTCGTTTTTTAATTGCCCCAATCGGAAAGCCAATAATTGTGCTTTGGTGATTTCTGTTATCATCTCGGCCAATTTTTTTTGTTGCAATTGGGTGGCAGCAATAGGTTTTCCAAATTGGATGCGTTCCTTGGCATATCTCAAGGCGGTATCATAACAATCCATTGCAGCGCCTATGGCTCCCCAGGCAATTCCGTAGCGTGCCGAATCCAAGCAGCCTAAGGGGGCTCCAAGTCCGCTTTTGCCCGGTAGTAGATTTTCTTTTGGAACCTTTACATTATCAAAAATTAATTCACCCGTCGCCGAGGCGCGTAGAGACCATTTATTATGGGTCTCGGGTGTGGAAAAGCCTTCCATGTTCCGTTCTACTATTAGTCCGTGGATACGTCCTTCTTCGTTCTTGGCCCAGACCAGTGCTATATCGGCAAAAGGGGAATTGGAAATCCAAAGTTTGGCTCCGTTTAAAAGAAAATGATCCCCTTTATCCTGGAACCTGGTTTCCATGCCACTGGGATTGGAACCATGGTTGGGTTCTGTTAATCCAAAACAGCCCATAAATTCCCCAGATGCCAGTTTGGGCAGGTATTTTTTTCGCTGCTGTTCATTACCGTATGCAAAAATTGGGTACATGACCAAGGACGACTGCACAGAGGCAGTAGAGCGCACACCACTATCGCCGCGTTCTATTTCTTGCATAATGAGCCCGTAACTAATTTGGTCCAATCCGGCCCCACCATATTCCTGGGGAATGTAGGGGCCGAAGGCACCAATTTCCGATAGCCCTTTTATAATTTGTTTTGGAAATTCAGCTTTTTGGGCAAACGCTTCTATAATCGGGGATATATCCCGTTTTACCCACTGCCTTGCGGCATCTCGTACCAATTTGTGTTCTGCCGATAAAAGATCGTCTAAATTATAATAATCCGGAGCTTCAAATAAATCGGGTCGCATAGAATAAATTTTAGTATCAAAAATACACAAATAAAGGATTTATTTAAAAATACAACATAAGAAAGTATGATTGTTACATTTTTAAATAATAATCTTTTGTCAAGGCTATATACTCTTCGGTGTATTGGTGACGTGCCGATTCTATGGTTAAATTTTTAATATCAACTGAAGTCTTTCCCAATTGTAATTCTAACAAGCTTCGTTTTATTTCGGAAGTAGGGTTGCCTTTGATGCGCATAAGCCGTTTCGGATAAAGATTAATTGCTGCGGCCAATTCCAAAAAAGTTTCCTCTTCTTTATAGGGGATGATGGTCGAAAAAGTGCCATTTTCTGCCATGAGTTTTAAAACGCTGTTTAAAAGTAGCTCAAAGGGTAGGGATTGGTTTTGTCTTGCCATATCCCTGGATTCATTTCTGCTGGGTACTACTTCCGAATAAAAAGGAGGATTGGATACGATGAGGTCGTATTTGTCGTCCATTTCGGCAATAAACTCATCTAGGGAGGCATGGTAACAGAATAAACGATCACCCCAGTCAGAGCTTTCAAAATTCTCTACACATTGCTCATATGCGTCTTCATCTATCTCTATTCCATCTATGGTTTCTGCGTAGCTCCTTTGTGCCAACATTAGTGCAATGACTCCGGTTCCGGCCCCAATATCCAGAATAGACTCGGGCTGGTGCTCCAAGGAAGTCCATGCGCCCAACAAAACGCCATCGGTACCAATTTTCATGGCGCAGCGATCTTGCTGTATTTGGAATTGCTTAAATAGGAAGGGCTTGGTCATAATAATTCTGACTTATAGTTTTTAGGTGGGTTCTTATTAAAAATCATATTATTTACTCTAGCCTTCCAGCTTCTCTATTATTGGTGCCTTCAAGGTCAAGTAGGGAGTCCCCTAGCTCGTAACGCATGCCGTTGGCAAGTATCTTAATTTTTTCTACTACTTCGGGAAATTCTTCAGCCACATTGTTGGTTTCACTTAAGTCCGTGCTAACATCATAAAGTTCTATTTCTTCCATTTTGATCATTTTGTATTTTCCTGGTATTCCGTCCTTGCCCGGTTCTTGTCCGTTCATGGTTCTGTAAGTATGAGGAAAGTACATTTTCCATTTACCATAGCGTACCCCCATGAGTTCATTGATGCGAAAATAAAAGAAATAAGCCTCTTGTGGACTTTCCTTGCTATTTCCTGCAAGTAAGGGCCAGGCGCTTTTGCCGTCTATAGTTAAATTCGGGAGTCTGGCACCGGTAATTTCGGCTATAGTGGGTAAAATGTCTATGGCCATCACCGGCACATCCAAAGTTTGTCCTGGGGTTATCTTGTTGGGGTATCGCATGATAAAAGGTTCCCGTTGGGCACCTTCCCATGCCGTACCTTTACCCTCTCTAAAGGGTAGTGCACTGCCGGCATGATTGCCATAGGAAAGCCAAGGGCCATTGTCCGAAGTGAAAATCACTACGGTATTATCTTCTAGTCCATTCTCTTTTAAGGCAGTCAAAATTTCACCAACGGACCAGTCGATTTCCATGATGACATCGCCATATAGCCCTCTTTTTGATTTTCCTTTAAATTTCTCCGATACAAAAAGTGGTACATGGGGCTGTGGATGCGGTACATAAAGAAAGAAGGGGTTGCTTTTGTTTCTGTTGATGAAATCTACACTCCTTTCGGTAATCTGGGTGGTAAGTTGGGATTGTTCCGTAAGTGTGTCCAGTACCGTTTCATTTTCATAAAGTGGCAGGGGGCCGAAATTGAATACGCTGCCTTGTTGTGGATGGTAGGGCCACATATCATTGGAGTAGGGGATGCCGAAAAATTCATCAAAACCATGTCTGGTGGGTAAGAATTTTGGGCTGTCGCCTAAATGCCATTTGCCATAAATAGCGGTTTGGTAGCCAATTTTTTTTAACATTTCCGCAATGGTCATCTCGGCTGAATTTATTCCAATGGGGCTGCCAGGTCCCAAGGCATTGTGTATTCCAATGCGGTTGGGGTAACAGCCTGTCATGATTCCTGCCCTAGAAGCGGAACAAATAGGTTGTGCGGAGTAAAAGCTGGTGAGTTTTATTCCGTCTTGTGCCATCTTGTCCAAATGGGGGGTTTCAATGTCCGGAGAGCCAAAAGCACCTAGGTCCTGATAGCCTTGGTCATCAGTGAAGATCAACACAACGTTGGGGGCACGGGAGGTTTTTTCGGATAGATTTTTCCCTGAATCCTTACAAGAAAGGCCGAATATTATTAAAACGTAAACTGGAATATATTTTATATTCGGATTTAAGTCAAAGGTGTTTTTTAAGAATATCATAGGAAATATTGTTAATAAGTATGAAAATAGTTAATTTCCTTATAAATTTCCACAGATGAATAATAATATTAAACCAGGTAGGCGAAAATTTTTGGTAAATGGATTGACAGTTTTGGCGGGTTCGGCCTTAGTGACCCCATCGCTATTCGGGGCACCATCGATACTGAAGAACTACAACAAACCAAACTCCAAGATCAATGGGGTACAAATAGGGGTGATCACCTACTCTTTCCGAAGTATGGAGGACCAGAGTGCCGAAGCCATCTTGAAGTATGTTTTGGAGAGTGGGGTCAGTGCCATAGAACTCATGGGCGATCCTGCCGAAGCCTTTGCGGGAAAACCAAATAACCCTGTTGATAGTCAGTCTTTTAGGGGTTTGAATAGGGCAAAAAAGCAAGGGAAATTGAGCCGGGACCAGGAAAAGGAACTGGCCGATCTACAAGCCCAAATGGATTCATATACCAATGAAGTCGCGGAATGGAGGTCCAAAGTATCCATGGATGCCTTTGCGAAACTGAGAAAAATGTATAACGATGCTGGCGTTACCATTTATGCCTTTAAACCTAGTGCTTTTAAGAAGGGCAATACGGATGCTGAGATTTCCTGGGGTATGAAAACGGCAAAAACTTTGGGGGCAAGCCATGTTACTGTGGAACATCCAAGTGATGATGCCCATACGCTACGATTGGGGACTTTGGCAAAAAAACATGGTATTTATGTAGGTTACCACGGTCATGAGCAACAAACCCCAACCTTATGGGATACCGCCCTGGCACAATCGCAATTCAATGCTATGAACTTGGATTTAGGACATTATGTTGCGGCGGGTAATGCAAATCCCCTTCAAATCATTAAGGATAAGCATACCCTTATCAAGAGTATGCATTTAAAAGACCGACAGAACGTTGCCCATGGTAAGGGTAACTTGGTATGGGGTTCAGGGGATACCCCTATTGCGGAGGCCCTTCAATTGATGCGGAAAAACAAATATAATTTTCCTGGTACCGTAGAATTGGAGTATGGTATTCCCGAGGGTTCTAATGCGATAGCGGAAGTTCAAAAGTGTTTGGCCTTTTGTGAGCAGGCACTAGGATAGTAGGATTGTTAATTTTGGATTTTTTTTGGTTTCACCTTAGGGTCTCGATTGGAAATGGGACCTTGGTTTCTAGAGGGGTCCTAAATAAAGGTCGACCAATCCTTCCGGAGTGTCTACAAAAATGGTTTTGTTTTCACGATCTACCTTGACGATAATTTCATCCCTAACGGGAATAAGCAATTGCTTGTCATCTTTTTCAACCTCGAAAAGGGCTTGAGAAGTGGTGTCGTTAATACTTTGGATGATTCCAATATTTCCATGGACCTTGTCTTCCATGGCAAAACCAATTACCTCGTGGTAATAGAATTTATTGCCTTTTAATTGGGGTAAAAACTTTAGGGGTAGATAAATCTCGGAGCCCATTACCTTGTTCGCATCCGATTCATCTGCAACCTCTTCAAACCGTACTCGTAATAAACTGGATTTGTGAAGTTGACTTTTTTCAATAAAAAAAGGAATCAGATTGTTTCCAAGGGAAACGAATACTGATTCCAGTTTTTCGTATAATTCGGGTTCGTCCGTATCCAATTTAATGAGTACTTCACCCTTAAAGCTATGTTTAGAAACGATTTTACCGAGGTAGAAGCATTCTTCCTTTGTCATCGTTTCTAATTAACTATTCTTTTTCCTTAGTCTCTTCAGAACCCTCTGCTGCTGCTTCAGGAGCGGCCTCTTCTACTATAGGTGCAGCTTCTTCGATTACTTCTTCAGCAGCTGGAGCTTCTGCTTCTGCAGCAGCGGCCATACGCTTTTCGTTAACCTCTTTTTCAGCTTGTAATACTTTTGCTCTAGCGTCGGCGTCGGCTTTTGCCAAACCATCTACCTTAGAGCCAACAATAGTTGCTTTTTCTTCCAACCAGGCGTTGAATTTTTCTTCAACTTGTTCCTCGGTCAAGGCACCTTTACGTAAACCACCTAATAAATGGTGCTTTAAAAGTACTCCTTTATAGGATAAGATTCTTTTAGCAGTATCAGAAGGTTGTGCACCATTCTGTAACCATTTTACAGAACCGTCAACATCTAATTCTATAGTTGCAGGGTTTGTGTTTGGGTTGTAAATACCTAATTTTTCCAAGTATTTACCGTCTCTTTTAGCACGGGAATCCGCAGCTACTACCCAATAAAAAGGTTTTCCTTTTTTTCCGTGTCTTTGTAATCTAATTTTAACTGGCATATCACATTAATTTGTAGGGTGCCCGACCCTTGGTTATTAATTCTTTTTTCGCTAGGTTCCTCCTAAGCGGGTGCAAATATAATATTTCTTTTAATGTGGTAATCAAATATTTGTAGTAAAATTCAATTATTGACGGCAAACAGCTTAACATTTCTTAAGAAAAGTTGTTAAACTTGGGCTAAAAGGGCTTTTGTATTTGTGGAAGCGTTTACATATTATAGTTTGGTATCAGGATTGGCGAAAGTCGCTGACCAGAGTAAATTACTAAAAATGAAGTGAGATATTATGAAGTATTCAGAAGAGATTTCAAACAAATTAAACAGCCTATTGGAAAAAAATTACGATGCCGAAAAAGGTTTTAAATTAGCAAAGGATAAAATAGACGATGCGGCAATCAATAAATTCGTGCAGGATAGGGCTGAACAACGCGGTAGATTTGCCCATGAGCTAAAAAGTGAAATTTTGCAATATGGGGAATTGCCGGAGAAGGACGGAAGCTTAAAAGGGGATATGCACAGGACGTGGATGAATCTTAAAGCGGCAGTCGCTTCCAATGAAAATAAACAACTGCTTGACGAGGTGGAGCGTGGGGAAAAGGCAAGTCTGGAGGAATATAATGAGATTTTATTTGATAGGGATGTGGTACTTCCCCCATCTACGGAAAGTATGCTGAAAAGGCATAGGGATGCTATAAAATCGTCATTGACCGTGGCTAATATTCATGAGCGCATGGCATAGGGTTCAAGGGTTTAATGATAGTATAGTGGAACCGGATGGAAACATCTGGTTCTTTGCTTTTGGTAACGTTGATAACTCCTGATAAATGCCCTTTCCCTTTTTGCGCTATTTCCTTATTTTTACCACTTCCAATCCCATCATATAAACCCGCTCTATGTACCTTATTTTTGATACGGAAACTACAGGATTACCCAAACGTTGGGATGTACCATATACAGACACCGACAATTGGCCTCGCTGCATCCAAATAGCCTGGCAGTTGCATGACGCCATGGGGAACTTGGTGGAGAGTCAGGATTATTTGGTGCAGCCAGATGGGTTTAATATTCCGTATGATGCGGAACAGATTCATGGCATTTCTACGGAACTGGCCCAGCAAAAAGGGATTCCTATAGGGGAGGTATTGGAAAAATTCAACGCGGCGCTTTCCAAAACAAAGTTTGTAGTAGGCCAGAATGTGGGATTCGACCTAAATATAATGGGGGCAGAGTTTCATAGGTACCAAGTGGAGAATTCCTTACAGGAATTGCCAGTGTTGGATACCTGTACAGAACATACGGCCCAATTATGTCAGATTCCGGGAGGGCGTGGTGGCAAGTTTAAATTGCCGACTTTAACGGAGCTGCATCAATACTTATTTGGGGAGCCTTTCGGGGAGGCGCACAATGCTACCGCGGATGTGGAGGCAACCACCCGTTGTTTCCTGGAATTGGTCCGTAAAAAGCAGTACACGACCGAACAATTGGACGTTGAGCCGGATTATTTTAAAAACTTCTCTGAAGCCAATCCGCAAGAGATCCAGTTAATAGGCTTAAAGCATATCAACCTAAAAAAGGCATCAAAGAAAATTGCGGATGCCCTTTGGGAGAAGGATACGGGTGGAATTTCCAAGGAAGAGATCAGAGAGAATCTGGCGACTTTGGAGACGGCAAACTTTGCCCACCTCCATAATCACACACAGTTCTCCATTTTACAGTCTACCATTAGTATTCCTGCTCTTATTTCAGCAACCGCAAAGGCTAAAATGCCGGCTGTGGCGATGACAGATCATGCCAATATGATGGGGGCCTTTCATTTTGTTAACGGGGTCATTAACCATAACAAGGGGGTGGTCGCCAGAAACGAAGAAAATGTAAAGCGCTATGAGGCCACCAAAAACGGAACCTTGGAAGAAGGGCAGGAGCCCTTGCAGGAGCTTCCTGAACCAGAGTTGGAAATTACGCCGATTATAGGTTGTGAATTTCAAGTGTGTGAAGATCACACCAATAAATCACAAAAAGATAACGGGTATCAAATAGTGATGCTGGCCAAAAGTAAAACAGGGTATTTAAATTTGGCCAAAATGTCGTCCATTGCCTTTGTGGATGGGAAGTATTATGTTCCGCGTATAGATAAAAAGGTAATAGAGCAGTACAAAGAAGATGTCATTGTATTGACCGGAAATCTCTATGGGGAAGTGCCTAGTAAGGTGTTGAATGTTGGGGAGAACCAGGCGGAGGAAGCATTGCTATGGTGGAAGGAGACTTTTGGGGATGACCTGTATATGGAAATTATGCGACACGGCCAAGAAGATGAAGACCGTGTAAACCAAGTATTGATTCAGTTTGCCAAAAAGCATAATGTAAAATTAGTTGCTACCAACAATACCTATTACCAAGAAAAAGAGAATGCACATGCCCATGACATCTTACTATGTGTAAAAGATGGTGAAAAACAGGCCACCCCTATAGGTCGTGGTCGTGGTTACCGATATGGCTTGCCCAACCAGGAATATTACTTTAAGTCTTCTGATGAGATGAAGGAACTTTTTAAGGATATTCCGGAGGCCATTACCAATATTCAGGAGGTTATAGACAAGGTGGAAACTTTTACCCTTGCACGTGATGTATTGTTGCCTGCTTTTGATATTCCGGAGGAGTTTAGGTTTGAAGAGGATAAACTGGATGGAGGTAAGCGCGGGGAAAACAAGTTCTTGAGACATATAACCTACGAAGGGGCGAAAAAGAGATACGGTGAAATTACCCCCGAAATTGATGAGCGACTTGATTTTGAGCTAAAAGTAATTGAGAATACCGGATATCCGGGTTATTTCTTGATTGTGGAAGATTTTATTAGGGCGGCCCGTAATATGGATGTATCTGTTGGCCCTGGACGGGGATCGGCCGCGGGTTCTGCCGTAGCGTATTGTTTATGGATAACAAATCTAGATCCTATTAAGTACGATCTACTTTTTGAGAGATTCCTAAATCCTGATCGTGTGTCCATGCCCGATATCGATATCGATTTTGATGATGAGGGCCGTGGTCGTGTCATGGACTATGTAATTAAAAAATACGGGGCCAATCAGGTGGCCCAGATCATTACCTATGGTACCATGGCGGCAAAGTCATCCATTCGGGATACGGCGCGTGCCTTGGACCTGCCTTTGGGGGATGCGGATCGTATGGCGAAGTTGATTCCCAATATGTCCAAGTTGAAAAAGATCATTGGGATTGATGAAAAAACGCTAAAAGAAAAATTCAATAGCGAGGAACTTATTAAAATTAATGAGTTGCTGGCCATTTCCGAAGGCGATGGTCTGGAATCCGAGACACTGAACCAGGCTTATATTTTGGAGGGTTCTGTTCGTAATACGGGTATCCACGCCTGTGGGGTGATTATTACGCCAGATGATATTACCAAGTTCGTTCCAGTGGCCTTGGCAAAAGATTCCGATATGTACTGCACCCAGTTTGATAACTCGGTGGTGGAAAGTGCGGGATTGCTAAAAATGGATTTCTTGGGGTTAAAAACCTTGACCCTGATCAAGGATACCGTGAAAATTGTAAAAGCCAAGCACGGTGTGGACCTAGATCCGGAAAGTTTTCCTTTGGATGATGAAAAAACCTACGAGCTATTCCAGCGCGGAGAAACCGTAGGGGTGTTCCAGTATGAATCTCCCGGGATGCAAAAGCACATGCGGGCTTTAAAACCCACTGTTTTTGCAGATTTAATTGCCATGAATGCCTTGTACCGTCCCGGTCCAATGGAATACATTCCCAGTTTCATTGCCCGTAAACACGGTACGGAAGAAATTAATTATGACCTTGATGCCAATGAAGAGTATTTGGCAGAAACTTATGGGATTACGGTGTATCAGGAGCAGGTGATGCTCCTTTCACAAAAACTAGCGGATTTTACTAAAGGTGAGGCCGATGTTTTGCGTAAGGCGATGGGAAAAAAGCAGAAGTATGTCCTGGATAAAATGAAGCCGCAATTTATAAAACAGGCTTCGGAAAAAGGTCATGCCGTAGACAAGTTGGAGAAAATTTGGAAGGATTGGGAGGCCTTTGCAGCCTATGCATTTAACAAGTCGCACTCTACCTGCTACGCCTGGATTGCCTACCAGACAGCATATTGTAAAGCACATTACCCAGCAGAATACATGGCTGCGGTATTGTCCAATAACATGAACGACATAAAGCAGGTAACCTTCTTTATGGAAGAGTGTAAGCGTATGGGGCTGGAGGTACTGGGGCCAGATGTTAATGAATCCTATTACAAGTTTGCGGTAAATGATGCGGGAGCTGTGCGTTTTGGAATGGGGGCCGTAAAAGGGGTCGGTCGCGGAGCGGTTGAAACCATTGTGGAGAACAGAAAAGAAAACGGCCCTTATAAATCGGTTTTTGATCTGGCCAAACGCATAGACTTAAGGGCGGCCAACAAAAAGGCCTTTGAGAATCTTGCCGTAGCCGGAGGCTTTGATTCCTTTGGGGATACCCATAGGGCACAATATTTTTATGAAGAAGGGGACGGAATAACCTTTTTGGAAAAAGCTGTGAAATATGGAGCAAAATTCCAAGAGAATGAAAATTCGTCCCAGGTGAGCTTGTTTGGAGAGGCCAGTGATGTACAGATTCCTGAACCAGTGGTTCCTCCTTGTGAGGAATGGGGTACTATGGGGAAATTACGTAGGGAAAAGGAAGTAGTGGGTATTTATATATCCGGTCACCCCTTGGATGATTTTAAGGCCGAGATCAAGGCTTTTTGCAATGCAAGTCTTTCCAATTTAGGTGATTTAGAGGCCATAGTGAACAGGGAAGTCACTTTTACCGGTGTAATTACCGATGTTCAGCACCGGGTTTCCAAAAATGGTAAAGGTTGGGCTATGTTCACCATGGAAGATTATACGGACACTTTTGAATTTAGAATGTTTGGAGAGGAGTATTTAAAATACCGCCATTTTCTAATGATCAATTCCTTCGCCTATGTCAAAGTATTTATACGTGAAGGATGGGTAAACCGAGATACGGGCAAAAAAGGAGACCCCAGGATGCAATTTAATATGATCATGATGTTGCAGGACGTAATGGAAACCTTTGCCAAAAAGCTTACTATTAAGTTGGATATATCCCAATTGAAGGAAGAGAACATTTTAGACCTTAAAGATACCCTAGTTTCGCATCAGGGGAACCACCCCTTAAGCTTTGTGGTATATGAGATGGAAGAGCAGATAAAGGTAAACATGACTTCAAGAAAGCAAAAAATTCAAATATCCAGTGAACTTCTCCTGCAACTTAATGAAAAAGACGTACATTACAAGTTGAATTAAATGTTTCTTAAGCTATTGGCGCTATTGGATGTTCCAATGTATTTTGGTGTCTTAAATAAGAATAGGTTTTATCAATTTAGCCATAGTCAAAACGAATATAATGTTAGTAAGGAAAAGGCAAAATAATTGTCTAAATTTGTATAATATTTAAAAATAACGAAACATGGCATTAGAAATAACAGATGCTACTTTTGATGAGGTAGTTTTAAAAAGTGATAAACCGGTAGTAGTAGATTTTTGGGCAGCATGGTGTGGTCCTTGTAGAATGGTAGGCCCTATCATCGATGAGGTAAGTACGGAATATGACGGTAAGGCCGTTGTTGGTAAGGTGGATGTAGACGCCAACCAAGAATTTGCAGCCAAATACGGAGTAAGAAATATTCCTACGGTACTGGTATTTAAAAATGGTGAAATAGTGAGCAGACAGGTCGGTGTATCCCCTAAGAAGGTATATACTGATGCTCTTGATGCATTGTTATAGGTCACAAAGTCCCTAAGGGGAAAATGAATAATAAAAAAATCCTGCTAAAAGCAGGATTTTTTTATGCCCGATGGTCCATGGAGGTTCTGTTTTGAAATCTTTTTGGTAGGACTTTATTATTGTAATTTAATCATACACCTAATTTTAGCCATTTCTATTTTTCAACCCGTTCATAACTTTATTATCTTAGCGTGATGGAGCTACAATCGGAATTATATAAGGCAAGCCTGTTCCAAAACTTGGAACTTTTGGCCAACCAAGTGGTGGAAGGATTTATCAGTGGCATTCATAAAAGTCCGTTTCATGGATTTTCAGCAGAATTTGCCGAACACAAAATTTATAATAAGGGAGAAAGTACAAAACATATAGATTGGAAATTGTTTGCCAAGACCGATAAGTTGTATACCAAACGCTACGAGGAGGAGACGAATTTGCGTTGTCATATGATTTTGGATAATTCGGCCTCTATGTATTATCCGGAGGTAGGGACTTTAAGCTTGGCAAACCTGAATAAAATTGGTTTTGGGGTGTTGGCGATCGCTTCTTTGATGAACCTCCTTAAAAAGCAGCGGGACGCCGTTGGGCTAAGTGTTTATTCCGACGAATATAGTTTCTTTTCCTCTGAAAAGAGTAGTGAAAGACACCATCAAATGCTATTGGCAAAATTAAGTGACCTAAGTCTGGATACTAAACCGGCAAAGCAGTCGGAGACCTATACCTATTTGCATCAGATTGCCGAAAAAATTAAACGAAGGAGTTTAATAGTACTTTTTACAGATATGTTTCAATCCTCTGAGGATGATGGGAAACTGTTCGACGCACTGCAGCATTTAAAATATAACAAACACGAGGTAATTCTTTTTCATGTTCTGGACAAGGCCACCGAATTCTCCTTTGATTTTGAAAACACCCCTAAGCGCTTTTTGGATGTGGAAACCGGCAACCATATTGATCTTTACGCCGATTCTGTAAAAGAGGCTTATGAAAAGGCGGTTAAGACATATTTTGATGAGCTACGCCTAAAATGTGCCCAGTACAAAATAAAATATGTAGAGGTAAATGTTAAGGATGGTTTCTCCTTGATAATGAACACGTTCTTGGTGGAGCGACTAAAATTTAGATAAAAAAGTAAATTATTTATTGAAAATTGTTTGTGCAATTAAATAAGGGGTGTATATTTGCACTCGCTAAACGCCACGGTTCGGTAGTTCAGTTGGTTAGAATACCTGCCTGTCACGCAGGGGGTCGCGGGTTCGAGTCCCGTCCGGACCGCTAAAAGCCTTCAACGCAAGTTGAGGGCTTTTTTAGTTTTAAATAGGTACAAAATAAGGGGTCAAATACAAATTGTATTTGATCCTCTTCTTTTGGATCAAGGAATATTATTGGGGAGTGCCATAAATTAGGCATATAATTTAGTTAGTCTAAACAAGAAAAACCTAACATCTCTTACCCCTCTGAACATTGCCCTGAACTCTTTAATTTTTGCATTAAAA